>Ga0209223_10000144_pt1 | contig 81982 bp, 58 predicted proteins | sample COG_06_FD_184750 | JGI IMG/M metagenome (GOLD analysis project Ga0209223, IMG submission 184750) | Pelagic Microbial community sample from North Sea - COGITO 998_met_06 (SPAdes) (version 2) | ecosystem: Environmental > Aquatic > Marine > Neritic zone/Coastal water | place: Helgoland, sampling... | reverse complement strand
TAGAATCTCCAAAACAAATAGTTTCATCTACTCCAGCATCAATAGTTGGCAGACTTAAAATATTTACAGTAACGGTATCTTGATTGGTACAGTTATTAACGTCCGTACCAACTACAATATAGTCTTGGTTTGTATTGGCTTTATAAATTTCAAATGTTAAAGACCCTGAGTTGTCGCCATACCATATATCTTGAAAGTGTACAAAAGTTGGGGTTCCTTTTCCAATAAAAGGATAATAGTACACATGGTTGCTATTGTAAACATCAGGAACTGGCCTGATAAATTGACAACCATTACATATTGTATCCAAAGTCCAATTCATGATTTGAGTTCCTGATAAATTGTATGCTGCGTCTCTATCCTGAGGCCCGTTAGCAACAGCATATGTACCAGAAACTTTAAAATAATATACCTCTCCGTTAGCTAAAATATTGGAAGAAGTCTCTGTACTGTAAGAAGTAAAACTCAGCGATAGAGTTTCTATGAACTGATCACCAGAACTTGGTGCAAAATTTGAAAAATCAGAACTAATTGAGTTAAAATTTGGTTCAAAAAGTATCCCATCGGTAATTCCATTATTCCATGAGTAGCTCACAGAGCTGCCTGACGCATTTAAAGAAGTAGAATCTCCAAAACAAATATCTTGGTCCAACCCAGCATTTACAACTGGTTTTGGATTGACAGTAATTAATACTTCAGTAGTGTCTTCACATGAATTAGCGTCACTGACTATTACAGAGTACAATGTTGTGCTTGTTGGCCACACAAGTGGACTACTTATTGCTATATTACTAATGGAATCAGAATTTAACCAACTAAAAGTAGTCCCTCCAAATGCTTCAACCTGAATAGTATCACCGTCACAAATAGTTGTGTCATTAGATGTGGATATTGAAGGTATATAACCTTCCGAAATGGTAATAACTGTATCTGCAGAACATCCCAATGTATCTAATGAGCTCAATAAATAAGTTCCTGCACTTAAGCCATTAACTACAAAAGAGGAAGTAACATTACTATCAATAGAAATTGAATTATTAGTTACAAAATCTTTTAATTCAAAAATCCAAAAAGGGCTATTAAGCCCAACAGGAAAACCAGTTATTGAAGCATTATTTGAACCGAAGCAAACAAGAGAATCAATTATGAAATTAGGAGAATAACAAGTATCACAAATAGAAATAATATCTATACTAGCGGAGTCTAAACATCCACCATTTGTATCAGTTACTACAACAGAATATGTTGAATTTTGATTTGGTAGCACATATGGATTTTGAATTGTTGATGATGATATAAAAGAGGATGAAGTCCATTGATAGGTAAAACTTCCTGGATCTGGAACTGTAGAACATGATTTAAAATAAGTGATGGGTCTTTTATTTTCAATTCCTGTTGGATTAGAGCTGTAAGAACATGCTTGTGTAACATCACTTCTGTAATAAAGTGCTGAAAAATAAGGAGTTAATTGGTAAGGCGTAGACCAATTGTAAGTATACGTACCATTATTTAAATTATTAAAACATATTTCAATTACTAAATTTGAAATACCATCCCACTCATAAGCAGTAGTTAATTGAAAATTATTTATTCCAATAATTGGACTAATATTTTGAGGGCTAAAAACAGTACTTAAATTTGGAATCCAATTATTAATAATATTCAGATTGGTACATCCCATTTTTATTGTGTAGTCATAAAAAATATTGGTAGCTCCATTTTGAGATAATGCCTCCCAAGCTAACTCTGTTATTTTACCAGCAGTCAAACCAGCTGTTTGCAATTCGCTAGCTCTATATAAAAATTGGTGCTTTGCATTTTTATAATAGTGACCAAATGGAGCAGGATATGAAAACTGAGTATTGGACCCATTTACACTTCCTATAGACAATATAGTGTCATTTGAACTGCAGACAGTTGAAGCGCTAGGACCACAAACAGCAGGGGCACTACCTTCCAAAATAAGATTCATAAGAACAGTATCTCCACAAGAACTAATAGAGTCACTAGAAGTTAAAGTAATTTGTGGTGAATAAGAAGGAATAACATTGACAGTTAGAGTATCTATTTTATGGCAACCTTGACCATTAAAAATATTTATTTGATAATCAAAGATTCCAGGCATAGAAGAACTGAACAAAGGATTATTTATATTGCTATTATCAAGATTAATTGACGGATTCCATTGAAATGTATAATTATCTGGAATTGAAGGTTGTGCTAAAAATTGGATATTGGAGTTAAGACAAGTACTATTTCCACTTTGAGTTAATGTATAATTAAAATCTGGAGCTACTGAGACTGTTATTGTGTCCATATTGGCACAACCTCCAGACAAATTACTTTCAACTTTGTAAGTTGTGGTGTTCAATGGGTTAGCAATAGGATTTGAACAATTAATGCAAGAAAAATTTGTTCCTATTACAATTGGATCTCCACTTAAAACAGACCATGTAAAATTAGATCCTCCTAAAGCTAAAAGTGATATGGAATCTTGCTCACAAATAGTAACATCTTGTCCAGCTGTAGTACTTGAGATTACAGATAATCCAACAGCAGCAGAAGTAATTCCTCTGTTAGGACAAGCATTGTCATAAGCCTCAACATTAATAGTAGTAAAAGCCCCTATTCCTGGAGGAACAGCAAAACAAAAAGTAGCAGAAGCAGGTGAAGAATAAGAATTTTGTATCATAGTAGCACCAGTAAATAGTTGTGAGATATTAGAACTAATAATCAATGAATCCTGAGGATTCCCATCCAAAAACTCTAAATCAAAGCATAAAAAATCTCCTTCACATGCTTGAATATCAAATAAAGAAGTTTGGGTAGAATTTCCTGTAAGATTTAGTAAACCTATTGGATTTGGTACAGGACTGAAATTTGTTGTACAGTTAATAATTTCAAAAGTAAAATCTTGCATTATTGAACCAACTAAATTTCCATTAGAGTCAAATTCTTCAATAAGTACAACTACAACAAAATTACCTTGAATAGTTGGAGTAAATGTAATTTCACCAGTGCTTGAATTTATACTTATTCCATTAATTGGACTTGGACCTGAATAACCTGATTGATATTGTACTAGAATACCAGGGTCTTCCAAAGCATTTACTAATGAATAAACAAGCGAATCTCCATCTGTTTCAAAAACTCCAAAATTATAAATCACAGGTTGATTTATACAACTGTAAGGTATTGGAGAGCCTGAAATAACCGGGGAATTATTACATGGTGAGGTATTGCTATTTAACACCGTTTCAAAGTAGTAGGCATTGCCTGTACCAATAAGATTTTGAGAAGCATTTCTACAACAACCGTCGAATGAAAAAATCCAACTGTCACAGCTACTGGGCAGGGTCACTATCCCTTTCCATACATGTTTAAAAACTCCTGGAAAAACTCCGCCGTTACATTCACTTTGGGGCAAAAGTAAATCACATAATTGTGATACTTCCTGTTGATATACAAAATTTGGTAGGCTTATACTATTAGAAAATGGAATTCCACATGAGTTGCTAACATTAATAGACTTTGGGGATGAAGAGATAAATGCAGTACCACAGTCTTCATACACTGTGAGTGTAATTTCATAAGTATTTGGAGAAATACATTTATAAGAAATATTTCCACCAGGGACGTGAGATGCATTTATACTTATTGTATATGCTATAGAAAAAATAAATAATAATAATTTATTCATAATTAAAATTGTAGGGCTAAAGGATTCAATTACCAAATAACCAATACCCTAAATTATTTTAAGAAAAAAAACTAAGCTAGAACAAGTATTTAATTGTAAATATACTATTTATTGAGGTAAATATTTTTAACATATGATAAAATTGATTTGTTCAATTTATCTGATTTAAATTACTATTACTTAATATAAAACAGCAGTTATCGATTAAATTGTATATTCATAATATATACAATATATATTCAATTAATGATTCAAATTTATATTAAGGTTTTAAAACAATATGGAGATTTTAAAACTAGATCTACAATAAAAGAGTTTTGGCTTTTTAATCTTTTTTCTGTTCTTATAAGTTTACTATTTACTATAATTGACAGCTCAGTTGATTTTAAATTTGCAGGCAATATTGGTGTTTTAACGGCACTATATTCTATTTTTATTTTTATTCCATCACTTTCTGTAAGCGTTAGAAGACTTCACGACGTAGGTAAAAGTGGTTGGACTATTTTATTTATTATTATTCCTATTATTGGAATTATATGGCTATTGGCTCTTTTCTGTAGAGACACTATGCCTGAAAGAAATAAGTGGGGAGAAAATCCTACTCTTAGAGTTTTTCAAAAATCTACATAGGATCTACATCCACTTTTACCCTGATAGATTTATTAATGTCTTTTTTTGACCAACCATTTATACTTAGCTGAATAAACTCCTTTACCTTACTTAAAGACAAAGCATTCTCTAGCTTAAGTAATATTTGTTGGTTGTAGTAATTATTTATCCTTGGAATAATGGTAAATTCTGGACCTAGTACCCTCTCACCTAGTCTTTTTTTGAGTTCAATAGCTAGGTTGTTAGCACCCACTACTAAATAACTAGAATTTTTATGGTTTAGAACTAGTTTAATTAACTTAAAATATGGTGGATATTTAAAATGCTTACGGTCTGCTAATTCCTGTTTATAAAGAGATTTAAAATCGTATTCCATTACCTTTTTAATTACCCAATGGTAAGGATCAAAAGTCTGTAAAATCACTTTTCCTCTTTCATTTTTTCTTCCGCTTCTGCCACTTACCTGGGTTAGAAGTTGAAAACAACGCTCATATGCTCTAAAATCAGGATAATGCAACAAATCATCTGCCTGCATTACTCCTACCAAGCCAACATGATCAAAGTCTAAACCCTTACTAACCATTTGGGTACCTACCAAAATATCAATTTCTTTTTGTTCAAACTGGTCAATAATATTCTGAAAAGAGGTCTTTTTTCTAGTTGTATCCCAGTCCATTCTTTTTACTCGTATTTCTTTACCTAAATGCTTAAAAAGCTCTTCTTCAATCTTTTGAGTTCCTATTCCTAATTTTGACATTTTTGATGAACCACAAGCACCACAATTTTCTACTCGTTTGGTGGTGTATCCGCAGTAATGACATTTCATTACAGGATTATATTTGTGTACAGTTAAACTTACATCACACTTTTTACACATTGGTGTCCAGCTACAAACCATACACATTTCTCTTGGAGCATACCCTCTCCTATTTTGAAATAAAATAACTTGTTTATTTTCTCGTAGCGTATCCTGAATTGCATCCAAAAGCAAAGGAGTAAATATTCCTCGCATCTTTTTCTTTTTATGAGCAACTTTTAAATCTGCACACTGTATTTCTGGCATAGAAACATCATGGTATCTCTTATCTAAAACCACATAACCAATCTTTTTTTGTTCTACTAGCTCCATCATTTCCATACTTGGAGTTGCAGACCCCAATAATAATTTTGAATTGTGTATTTGAGCCATTTTTGAAGCCACATCTCTAGCATTATACCTTGGAGAAGGATCTATCTGCTTATAAGAAGTCTCGTGCTCCTCATCGACAATAATTAACCCCAAATCTTTAAAAGGAAGAAATATAGCAGATCTTGCGCCTAAAATTATATCGTATTGATGTAGTTTTTCATTCATCATTGAGTACCACAGTTCTGTACGCTCTGCAAGACTGAACCTTGAGTGGTAAACACCAACTCTGTTTCCAAAAAAAGATTGCAAACGTTGGATAATTTGAGTTGTAATAGCTATCTCTGGTAGTAAATACAATATTTTCTTGTTCTTTTTTAACTGCTGAGCAATTAGCTGGATATAAATTTCAGTTTTCCCACTTCCTGTAACTCCATGAAGTAATAAACTAGTTCCATTTTTAAAATAGTTGTCAATTTTTTTTAATGCTATGGATTGGAAATCTGAAAGATTAGGCATTTTTTTTGAAATATTAGAGACATCTTTTATCCTACTATCTTCAATATTTTCAATTTCTAAAATATTTTTATCTACCAATCCCTTTAAAACTGAAGCTGACAAATTAGAATCACTCAAAAGTTTCTTTTTTATCACCGATTTACCCGACAAGTCCTGGTTTAACTGTAAGAATTTTAGAAGCAACTCTTCTTGTTTAGGTGCTTTAGAAAGTTTATTAAAAGCATCCTCTAAAAGCCTTTCATCTTTTTTTAAACTGGAATGAAGATTTATTTTTTGTATTGTTTTTATTCGGTATTTTTCTTGGTGAGCTTCATAATCTTTAATCCATCCTAAGTTCAATAAGTTTTTTATATAAACATGGGGATATTTTATTTGCAATAAGTCTGAAATTTCTTTCAAATTCATTTGCTGGTTATGTTCTAAGGCATCTACAATCTTTTGCTCACTTGGTTTTAAATCTGATAATTCCTTATCCGTATATTTATTTAATGAGGGCAAATACATGGACTCGCTATTTAGCTTGAGACTATTTGGAAGGCCCGCTATCATAACCTCGCCCAATGTAGTCATGTAATATCTAGAAATCCATGCCCAAAGTTCAAGCTGTTTTAAATTTACAATTGGCTCATTATCTAAAACTTCTAAAACTTCCTTTGTTTTGTAAGATGGCTTTTGTTGGTGAACTCTAAATACTATTGCAGAATACTGTTTCTTTCTTCCAACATTAACCAAAACTCGCTGACCGATGTTTAATCTCATTCCGACTTTTAAATGATAAGACAAAATTTTTGGTACAGCAATAGGAATGATTACATCTATAAAATTGATTATTTCTTTATTATTTAATTGCTGTGACATTCTTTATTTTGAAGACTGAAGAGTTATATATTTGTAAAGGAAAATAAATTTTACACAAATAAGGTACTCAAATTTTGAATCTTTGTGAAAAATAAAAAAACAAGTTTAATTTTTTGGTATATTCATGTTTAAACCTATTTAAATGAGTGAAAGAATTCTCAAAGCTCTTATGCAACTTTTTGCTATTGTGGCAAAAATTGATGTAATAGAAGAATCAGATGAAATTGTTGCTGCAGACTCATCTAAAAACATTGTTGAAATCTTACTAAAACAAGATTTAACATCCGAACTTGTTGTTAAATACCTAAAGATATTTGACGAATTCATTAAAGAAAGACACGGAACTAAAAGAGCTAAAGACAGCAAGAAAAAAAGAACTTCTGTAAACTCTGTTAAAGTACTTAGAATATGTACTCAAATAAATGAAGAATTAGAACAAAGACAAAAAGTAATTGTTTTGATAAGAATCTTAGAATTTATTTTTGCTGATGATTTGCATACAGAAAAAGAATTGGCATTTGCAGAAACAGTAGCAGACACTTTTAATATTTCCAATGAAGAGTACCAACAAATATTACAATTTGCAGAATCATCTGCAAATAAGTTAGCAAATCACGACGATCATCTTACTATAAATTCAAAATTAGACAACGATGATAAAGAAGGTAAGAAACTATATGCCGAAGGAATCAAAGGAAGTATTTCAGTTCTTAGAGTATCTTCAGTAAAAACCTATTTTATCCGTTACTTTGGAAATCAAGAATTATTTTTAAACGGACAAGCGATTTCTCCAAATATTATAAAGGTTATAAGACAAGGATCCTCGATTAAGAACAGCAAAATTGCACCAATTTATTACAGCGATATTATAGCCCAATTTCTTTTAGAAACTAGTGATGAAAAGATAGAATTTACTGCTAATAATATAGAATATGAATTCTCTTCAGGTAAAAAAGGCTTATACGATTTTACTTTCAAAGAAGAATCTGGAAGACTTGTTGGAATTATGGGTGGATCAGGTTCAGGAAAATCTACCTTATTAAATGTACTTAACGGTAACTATCCTCCATCTAGCGGAGAAATTAAAATTAACGGAATTGGACTCTATGAAAGTCCTAAACTTTTAGAGGGCGTTATTGGATTTGTTCCCCAAGACGATTTATTAATTGAGGAGCTTTCAGTTTTTGAGAATTTATATTACAATGGAAAACTCTGTTTTGGAAATTATGAGGATGATAAATTAGTAGAATTAGTGAACGAGGTTCTTGTGTCAATTGGACTTTTTGAGGCCAAGGATTTAAAAGTAGGTAATCCTCTTTCTAAGACAATTTCAGGTGGTCAAAGAAAAAGATTAAATATTGCCCTAGAGCTAATTAGAGAACCATCGATACTATTTGTTGATGAACCAACTTCTGGACTTTCTTCTAACGATTCGGAAATTATAATGGATTTATTAAAGATACTAGCTCTTAAAGGAAAATTAATTTTTGTAGTTATTCATCAGCCATCTTCAGAAATTTATAAAATGTTTGACCAATTGATTATTCTTGATGTTGGTGGATATCCAATTTATAAAGGAGATCCTGTAGATGCAGTAGTTTATTTCAAGAAATTAATAAACCATGTAAATGCAGATGAAAGCGAATGTGAAACTTGTGGAAATGTAAATCCAGAACAGATTTTTAATATCATCGATATGAAGGTGGTAGATGAATATGGGGAACTTACTGGAAATAGAAAAGTCTCTCCTGTAGAATGGAACGAACATTATAAAAAACTAATTGATCCTAAACCTAACGAAAATAAAAAACAAAAAATTCCAGATAGTATTTTTAAAATACCAAGTCTTTTGAAACAATTTGGAATCTTTTTTATAAGGGATGTAAAGTCGAAATTGACCAATACTCAGTATATGATTATTACCCTTTTTGAGGCTCCTTTACTTGCAGGTATTCTAGCATTTTTCATGAAGTATTTAGAAACTAATTATTTAAAACATGAATTAGAGTATACTTTCTACAATAGCGATAATCTTCCTCAATATCTCTTTATTTCTGTAATAGTTGCTTTATTTATAGGACTTACTACAAGTTCGGAGGAAATCATAGGCAATTTAAAAATACTTCAAAGAGAAAAGTTTCTGAATCTAAGCAAAGGCAGTTACTTGTTTTCAAAAATTGGAATCATGTTCTTAATCTCTGCAATTCAAACAGTATTTTACGTATTAGTTGGGAATTTTATTCTAGGAATTCATGGATTATTTTTCGCGCATTGGATGATTCTTTTCTCAACTTCCTGTTTTGCTAATTTACTTGGCTTAAATATCTCAGCCAGTTTTAACTCTGTAAAAGTCATTTATATATTAATTCCAATTTGTATTATTCCACAGCTTTTATTCAGTGGTATTATTGTTCCTTTTGACAAGCTTCACCCCTATTTTTCTTCAAAATCTGAAGTTCCAGCTATTGGAAATGTAATGGCATCTAGATGGGCTTATGAGGCATTGACCGTTGTTCAGTTCAAGGACAACGAGTATGAAAAGCGGTTTTTTGAATTTGATAAAAAAATGTCTTTTGCTAATTGGAAAAAAGACCAATGGGAAAGTAATCTAGATTCTAAACTAACTAATTTCTATAGAATAACTCAGAAAGAAAATCCTCTACACACAGAATTAGACAAAATTAAAAGAGATGGACAAATTATAATTAATGAAGTTAGAAAAGAAATAAAAAACTTCAATTCATCAGATCTTTACAGTGATGAAGATGTAGAAAAGCTCCTGTTGACAATTAAAAACAACAATATGGAGAAAAAAGATTACTTAGCGCTTCATAATTATCTTACAAGTATCAGAGATTATTACATGAACCAGTACAATGCAGCTTCTAATTCAAAAGATGAAATTTTAATTCGTGAAACTGATCCAGATACTACTTTCATAAGAAAACTTAGAGCTTTAAAAAAACAAAAAGTAATTTCTTCGAAGGAATATAGATCTTATAAAAACCTAATGTCCTATCTTAAAAAGTATCAGTTTCAAAAATTTAAAAACAATTACAATAATCATAGTCTTGAAGATTTTGTAACCAACTCTAACTCTTTGACATTTATTACTGAAGACGAAACTGGACTTATCCAAAAATCAGATCCTATTTATTTAGACCCTGTTAACCACAAATATTTTGGAGCTCATTTTTATGCTCCATCAAAATATTTTTTGGATTATAAATTGGATACTTTCAGTGCCAATCTTATTGTTATTTGGCTAATGACACTACTTCTAACTGTTACACTATATTTTGATGTGCTTAGAAAGATTTTAGAAATAAAATCTTCTAAAAGATAATTCTTTTGTAGAAGACTTTTGAATCCTGTTTTATTCTTAAGATGTAAATTCCCTTTTCTAATATCTCAATCTCCTTGTTGAAATTATTAGATTCAAATTGTACTAATTTTCCAGAAATATTATATAAACTATATTCAAATGGCACTTTTATACCTTGAATTTGTAGTATTCCATCTGGTGTGGGATTGGGAAATACATTGATTAAAGAAGGCTGAACTTGGCTGATATTGGAAGAGGGATCGTTATCTACATATAAGTTGTCAATCCCTGCCTCTACTAAATGATCCACTCCAGAACCCCAATCTGCAGTAGTTATTTCAATTTTAAAACTACTAAGATTTATAGTATTTGGTATTTCCAGAGAAAGCTTATACCAGTTCTTTGGATTATCACTATGAATAAAAAATAAATTTTCTTTATTAACACCATCATTTACATCTATAAAAAGAGTATCGTCCGATGTAGTGCCACCTAAAAAATTTCTCCACCATAGATTGCAGTGTAAATAGTTGGTTTGGTTTGAATCCAGCGAAATAGTAGGAGATACTAATTGGACGTACCCTAAATCTACATCATCTGCCGATGGAGATGAGCCCAAATTGCCAGTGATAAAAGCCATATTTCCACAATCCTCACTATCAAAAGCTGGGCTACACGTATCTGAATTATTATAGATAGTTACTGTAGGTATATCTCTTTCCCACAATCCAGATGCTGCAGATGAATTTACTGTCCAACCCATATCGATGTTAAATCTATCTCTATAACCCTCCTCAAGAGATATTAAAAATGGAGTATTATCGCTAATGATATTCAATGATTCCACACAAAAGTCTTTGTAGCTCCATAAACCTGCATAAATATTGTAAGATCCAGGAATTAAGTTGTTAATGGTAAATAAACCATTTTGATCTGTAGTTCCGCTGTAAGTAAAATCTTCATTAGTAATAGTAAAATCAACACCAGAAAGAGAAGAATTAAGAGCTGAACTTTTACTTTCTATATTTAAATTTAGTGGAGTTAAAGAATACATTACTAAATTCAAAATTGTAGTAGAGTCGTTTTGAAGAACTACCTGATTTATAGTGTCTGATTGGTATAAAGGATGAGAGAAAACAACACTATAAGTGCCTGAATTTAGTGTTCCAAGCTTAAATTCTCCCCCAACATTAGAAAGAGTATTGTTGTTGCTATTTAGTATTTCAACAGTTACTCCGCTTAATGATGTATTGCTAGATGCATCGGTAATTATTCCTTCCAAATAAGCTGCTCTTTTATAATCTGGATCTAAAACAAAAAAACCATTTTCAATATCTGAAGCTATTATAATTCCGCTTGGCAGGTAAGGATAAACTCCCCAACAACCGTTGGATCCTGGACCAGAAAAGTTAGGAGATGTATCAAAATGACCAACATTAACTATATTCCCTTTACTTTTTACATCAAATATTTGAATTCCGGTGGTGTAGTAAGAATTAACTATATAATCGTTGATATAAAATGCATTGTGGGGCATTATGTTGTTTCCCGGTTCAGCTTGTATTTTGTCCGTAAGATCGATATTATTTAAATCAGTAATATTAAATTCAGAAAGATGTCCACCATTGTCTTCTTCTGTTGTATAAATATAATTTCCATCATCTGATGACCAAATATTATGAGAATAATATCCAACAGTAGGGTTTTGACTTAATAAAACTGGAGTTGCAGGATTAGAAACATCCCAAACAGAAAAAAGAGAATTATTACCATTAGCAAGAAATAAAGTATCGCCTTTTACCATACCATCGTGAACATACCAATTATTGATATCAGCAATTTCTACTGGTTGTGTTGGGTCTTGGTTTAAATCTAATATAATAGCACCGCCCGATCCTCTATTTGCTCCAAAAATATATGCATATCCTCTATCGTCAATATATATATTATGAGCTCTTTGCCACTGTGCATTGGATGGACCAGTATAAAGATATGTATTGGTGTTGGCGCTGTCTGGTAGATTAGATAAATCAATTATTAATAATCCATTCATAGCTTCTGTAGTTACGTAAGCATAGTTTCCATAGGTTTTAATATCTCTCCAAATAGAATTCATTCCAGGAACAAACAATACTTCTTGAGGACTAAGTGGATCGGATAAATCAATGATAGAAGTACCATCATTCATTCCTACAATAGCATATTCATTTCCTGCACTATCTACCCAACCCCAAATATCATTTAGCTCAGAAGGTACCATAAAGCCACTATTTGGTATATGAGCAAATTGCTGAATATTAAGTGGATTAGTTTGAGCTACTAAAATATTTAGAGAACAAAATAGAAAAAATGAAAAGATAACTTTTTTGAAGACCATATTATGTTTATGAAAAATAATTTATAATAATTACGATAAATATGTATTAAGTGTTGGGTACTTATAAATTTTGTATAAATATAAAACAATCTGCAAAGAGAAATTTAATGTTTAAATATCTTATTAAATTTTCATGAAAATTAAAATCAACAGATTTTTTTCACTAAATATAAAAGATAACTAGGAAGTCCAACATTTTTTCTATTTTTGCGGCTTAAATTGGTCGCGTAGCTCAGCTGGATAGAGCACCTGCCTTCTAAGCAGGCGGTCCCAGGTTCGAATCCTGGCGCGATCACTAAAACATTTTCAGAATGTTTCAAAACCTCTCGAATTTATCGATTAACAGAGGAATTTTCGTTTTTAATGGTTTCGGGTTATTTCGCACTATTTCGTCTATTGTCGCGTTTTTGTAACACTATTTTTTCACCAAAACTTATTTATTTCACCAAAATAATTTTTAAAAACTAGAAATATGAAAACATCCATGAAAATTTATCCAAATCAGAGAAAGAAAAGTACCAAAAACAGTAAAATACCATTTTACTTAAGAATTATACATAATGGAAAAAAATCAGAAGCTAGATTAAACGTTTCTGAAATAAGTGAAGAGTACTTAAAAAAATGGTCTCAAGAAACCCAGAGATTTAACATGAAATTATCTAGAGAAATTGAAAGTATTAGACTATTAAATAATAAATTTCAGTTTTTTGAAAACAGGTTTAATCTCCTATTAAATTCTCAAACTAATATAGATTTTCCTTCTCAGCTAAGAAATTACATTCTTGAAAGAGATGAGTTTTCTAAAAATAAAGAAGTAATATCCTTCTACAATATATTAAACAATCATTTTAAAAAAAGAATATTAACAGATCAAGAACTAAGTTAAGGAACAAAGAAAAATAAACGAAAAGCACTTAATCATTTACAAAATTTCTTGAGCTCCAAAAATAAGATGAAATCAACAGAGAAAGAATTTAAAGCACATGATTTTCTAGACTATTTAATAAGTAGCCATGGGAATAAAAAACCTATGAAAAAAGTTAGTGCTAAAGCAATTATCAAGGATATAAAAACTTTAATTAATGACTTAATAAGAAGAAAAGAGTTATCAATTAATCCGTTTTTAGGGCAAACAATTAAAATAAAACATCAAATTCAACCAACTTTAACTTCATCAGAATTTTGTGCAATTAGAGATTTCAATTGTAATTCCAAACTTATGGTTTATAAGGACTTATTCTTGGTTATGTGCTACACTGGACTTTCTTACACAGACATCCAAGACTTAGAGCCAAGAAAAATCGAAGATGGGGAGATAGAAATTCAAAGAAATAAATCATCTATTATAACTCGTCAATATTTACCTAAACAAGCATTGAAAATATTTAAGAAATATTCCAATCATATTGAAACAAATATCTATAATAGAGCAATTCCAAAACGATCTCTAGATAAGATGAATCTTAATTTAAAATTAATTAATGCAAAATGTTCTATTGAACATAATCTTTCTACAAAATACGCAAGAAGATTCTTCAGAGCATCTCTAAATAAAGCAGATATTAGAGAACCAAACTTAGTCAAAACTATGATGGGACATTCGATTCATAAAGACATGGATAAGCATTACCTATTTGTTGACAATAGAATGCTACTTGAAGCAAAAGAAAAATTAGAGTTATATTTCAATAATCTTTCTACTTATTAATAAGATGAGCTACTCTGTAATAGACTCCAATAAGTTTCTTAAATCATTACATATAGATCATTTCTATAAAGAGCTGGAAATATTAAAAATTACCGATAAAAACTTAACTGAATTTAAAAAAGCATATGAATTTTCTCGCTCAATAGCTACCATATCTCTAGATGAAAATTATTTAAAAAACAACACTGTTATCTTCTTTTTAGATCATTTCAAAATTGAACCGAAAAATTTAAATCTCTGTAGTCTTAATGAGATAATTAATAAGATAGAAACAGTAACTTCCAAAATCTTCATTAACTATTTTCTCCCCTATTTAATTCCGATATTAATAGAATTTAGAAAATGGTACATACTAGAAAAAATAGCTTTTAAAAATCCTAACATTAATATTGATTATAAATTAGATCGAATAGTAAGATTACAAAGAGAAAAAAGATTGATTGTTAAGGATAGTTCAGAAACTGAAAAAGATTTTGAAGATATATTGTCAATTAATCAAGATTTGTTTGGTAAAAAACCTCATAAAAATGGATATGCATCTGAAGTAAAAGAATGCATAAAAAAATATAAAAAAGTTACTCTACGATCATTGTACAATACTTTGGAAAAGATTAATCCAGGTCCATCTAAAAGACAACAGAAAATATTACTTTACAATATAATTGAAGTAATAAATATTTATCCATACTATACTCAAAAAACAGAAGATGATATTGCAAAATATCACAGTGAGGATGAATTTAAATATCGTAAAATAAACTCTCTTTTAAGGTGACGTCTTAAAACCGTACCATATTTTTTAATGAATTCAATCGGACATTTGTGAAACAAATTAAAAGTTTTGCTATGAGAGAAAATTTATTTAAAAGCTGGTATTCAAGAAAAGAACTGCAAAGTTTTTTAGGATTTGGGAATACAAAAATGACTCAACTAAATAAGGAATATGGAATTAGAAAAGTGAAAATTGGAAAAAAAGTTTTTTGCTCAGTAGAGGATGTAGAAAAACTATTTCAAAACAATGAATCTGATTAATCTATTTCCTAATGAACCTAACAAAATCAATAGGTGACATCAAGTGGCGGTAGTTCTAACTTTTTGGAGGACTTGGAATTGTTTTTATTTTAAATTAAGATAAAGGTTTGAATGATTATTTTTTGTCAAATGTTTAAATATCAAAAATCTCTATGGCAAACAAACAGAATTAATAAAAATATCATACTATGAAAAAGAATCTTATTTTCTGATTTTGACAAACTCAACAATTCACATTTATTTTAGGAAGAATCACCAAATAACACCTATTTTATATTTGAATTGTTTTATTTTTTATTAATTTATGATAATAAATAAATTATTGTGGAAAAAATCAAATGCGTCAATTGTGGAAAAAATGTCAACTTTTCTAAGGAATTAAAAAGATGTCCTGACTGTAATTGTAAAAATTATGGATATAATATTAACAACCTTCCTCCAATATTTAATAGAAATAGTAATATCTCTATAAATAAGCAAGAGATAAATATAAATTCAAATACTGAATCTGGGTGGCTTATTATCCATACTGAAGGTAAAGAACAAGAGAGTCAGAAGCTGAAATCTGGAATTAATTATATTGGAAGAGAAAATGAAAACTTAAATCCTCATATAATAGTAAAAGATGATATTTATGTAAGCAGAGGACATGCACATATAGTAGCTGAAAATGGGAATTTCTTTATCTATGACAACTCCAACAATCAAACTGGGAAAGCCAGTTTAAACGGAACTTATATTAATGGTAATGAAAATAGACTAAATCAAGGAAGTCAGAAATTAAATGATGGTGACAACATTCAAATTGGAGAAACAAAGTTTATTCTAAAAACACTTGATAAGGTTAGTAATAATATTGAAGCTATTAATAAAGTTAAAGAAATGAATTATTCAAAAACCATTGTAATAAAAAACTAAAATTTATGGAAAAAAGTAGAAACTTAATATGGGCTATAGCTTCATCTGTAATTGTAATAACATTATCAATTTTTGGTTTTGAACTTTCAGAGACCTCTTCAATTTTAAGTAGAATATTTAAATTATTTGGTGGTGATTTTATAACTGGAGGATATATTCAATTTCTAACTTTTATAATGTTTTTTTGGGCTATGCTTGAAATGAATAAAAGAAAAAAAGAAATTAATTTTGAGCATTCTGGATTTGATATTGAGGCTCTTCCTAAAAAAGCAAACTTTGTAATATATCCTGAGGAGATAAATAATATTAGGTTGAGAATACAAGAACTTGAAAAATCACATAATTATCTCCTATTAAAGCTCATTAAAAAAGCTTGTACAAAATTTATAAGAACTAAGTCTGTCGCTGAAACACAGGAAATCATATCTAGTCAAATAAAAGTAAATCTAACACATTCGGAAAGTGCACAATCAATGACGAATTATATGCTTTGGGCTATACCTTCATTTGGTTTCATTGGAACTGTTTTAGGGATATCAAATGCCTTAGCAATGGCTGCAACTAATCCCAATGATATAGAAGTTATAACTGGACTGTTAAGTGTAGCTTTTGATACTACTCTGATTGCTCTATTATTGAGTGTTATAGCAATGTGGTTTTTTCACTACATAGGAGAAAAAGAAAGTAAATTTCATGCAGATATGGAGGAATATCTCAATGATAATTTAGTAAACAGAATTGATACTCAACACGAATAATAATGAGTAAATATAGAATTGGTAGAGGAGAAAATAATGATATTGTTATTAACGACAATTCAAATATCGTTAGCACCGAACATGCAGTATTAGAGCTCTTAAAAAACAAATATTATTTAACAGATAAAAGTGTAAACGGAACTTTTGTAAATGGAAAAAAAATTCCTAAAGAAATTCGTTTTCCTGTTTCTGAAAAAGACAAAATATTATTTGCCAACAAATATCTTTTTCAATGGGAAAAGGTAAATAAAGTCAAAAGTAGAAATATTCCTTTTGAATTTAGTAAAAAACTTAGAAAACAACTTTTAATCATTGTAGCTATTATAATTTTTGGCATAATCACAATTCCTATGGTTACTAAGAATAATATTTTCAAGCACGATACTAACTCATTGTACGAAAAATATAACAGTGGAGTTGTACTAATCTACCACAGTTTTTATTACACAATTGAAATTGATAACTCAATTGCGATTTATATTGGGAAAAATAATGATGGTGAATTTGATTACAGTTCAGATGCCTCTAAATTAAATCCAATTGGAATTGAAGGCACTGGTTTTTATATTGATGAAAATGGAAAAATAATTACCAATAGACATGTTGCTTTTCCCTGGACTTCAAGTAAAAATGAATCAGAATTTAAAGTTACTAACCCAGATCTTTTCAAAGTTTACAATTACTTGATGACAGATATTAATAAATATTTAAATAGAAATAACAAAGGACATTTAAAGAGAAATCTTTCTGGAAAAACAGTTTATATTGGTGTTGCAAGTAATGATTCGTTTGTTAAATCATTAGAAGATTTTAATGAGTGTACTTCAATTAAACAACACCAAGACCATGAAATTGATTTAGCAATTATTCAAACAAATAATAAAACACTACCTAATAACTCTACTTTTATTAATATAAACAATATTTCGAATAAAGTCAAAGTTGGAGAAATAGCAATTATTATTGGTTATCCAGGTGGTTCAAATTTTCAAACAAAAACCAGTAATGCAACTAATCTGAAAGTAATTACAAATGAAGGTCCAATAACTCAAAAACCTGGAGAAAAAAAGGTTATGTATCAAGTTCCTACTACTCATGGAGCTAGTGGTTCTCCAGTATTTAATGATAAGGGCAAATTAATAGCAGTGAATTTCAGTGGACATTCAACCCAAGGATTTAATTATGGAATATTATCAAAATACATTAAAGATTTATTAGACTAAATGGCTAAAAAAGAAATAAATATTTTTAGTATATCAATACTAGATATTCTTTCTGGTGCACTAGGTGCTATAATTATTCTTTACATTATACTACCACGTTTTAATGCAGATACTTTAGAACAGGTTAAAGAATTAGAAAGTCTAAATGCTACAGTTGTACAAGTTGAACAATTGGAAGACATGATAAATCAACTTAAAAACACTGTTGAAAAAGAGTTATTTGAAAAAATAGAATCCCAAATAAAAGAGCTTAAAAAAACTGTAGAAAGTCTTAAAAAAGAAATCAAAACCTTACAAAGCAATTTAGCTAAAGCTGAGAAAAAAATAAAAGAAAAAGAAGATAAAATTGCGCAACTGGGAAAAGAAATTGATGATGCAAAAAAACAAATAACACAACTAAAAAAGCAAAACGATGAATTAAAAGCCTACAAAATTTGGATGCAAAACTGTGGGTTTGATTTAAATGATGTATGCCCCTCAAAAGTTGATATCGGATTTAAATTCCAAGGTAAAAATATACTTTTTATTATTGATGAGTCTGGAAGTATGGCAGCCAAAAATAACTCTAATAATGAAGATAGAATTGGTTTTGTAAAGTCAGGAATAAAAATGTTAATTACCACTATGGGATCTGAATTTAAATTTGATGTAATTAAATTTCCTGGAAACTGTGTTGATGTTAAATGCGAAGAATATTACTTCTATACAGCAAATTGGAATACTCTAAAATCTGCTACAAAACTTAATAAAAACAATCAATATTATTTCATTAAAAATTTAAAAGCAAGAGGTGGAACACCAACACGAGATGCTCTAAAATATGCACTTTCAAATTATCCTACTCTAAGTGATATAGTTTTATTATCAGATGGTGAACCAACCTACTATAATACTAGGACCAATGAATGGTTGTTAGACGATTCCGAAGATATACTAAAAGAAATTCGAAACCTTAATGTAAATAACGTAAGAATAAATGCGATTGGTGTAGGAGCTGATTTTTTTGATGATCCCAACAGTATAAAAGTACAGTTCATGAAAAAACTAACCTATCAAAACGGTAGAGGCTTTTTTGTAGACTTTTATTAATTAATACATCTAAAATGAAAAAATATATAACGCTACTATTATCAATATTTATCTTAAGCAATGTGTTAACATCTCAGTTATACGACACCAATTTAGTTCATCATAAAACAGAGAGTTATCAAGGTGAAACTTTTGATGTGGTTTATTTATCTAGAAAAGACAAAAGAGTAAATGCTAAATACTTTGCTCATGAAATGAATGGAAAATCTGTTTCAGCAAGATTTGATGAATTTTCAAAGTCTAATGATGTTATACTTTATACCACTGGAGCATATGATGATGGATACAGCCAATATAAAAAGGCAGTTGGTTTATCAATTGACAACGGAAGGATAGTTAATGGAACTATTGCAAATATGGATGGTCTTTCAATCATTTACCCAAAAACAGGTGGTATTGTTGTTTCAAATTTAGATGAAGGTAATTTAAGTATTTCTGGAAAAAATATGATATTAGAGGTAATAGTATGGATTTCGTATTATTTAAAAGTTGGGCGGAAGAAATGAAGGTATCAGTTTTTCAAACACATTTATTAGCTTGGAAGGGCCAACTGCAATTCAAGCTAAGTAAGGAGGCATATTCTAATACTTCTGCTGGAATACAATTAAGAGAAAGAAGGTTTTTGGTAGTTGGAATGACTAAAACTGGAAACGTTATTCATTGCTTGATTAACTACACTAAATATAATAACTTATACGATGCAAGTGAAACTGTTTTAAGTTTTTTACAAAATGAAAAAGAAATAAAAGTTATTTCAATGAACAATATAGATACTTGGGCTGGCGATATTTTAGGCCTCTTTGAAAGCAATGGAAAAAAAAGTGAGAAAATAACTGGACCTGTATCCATTGAAAATACAGGTAATTTATTAATTTATTACTATAAATAGCAAATTATGAAGGGATATACAAGATGTACGAATGGCCATATTCATAAGGAAAATGAAGAGTGTCAATGGTGTCCTAAATCAGGAAATAAAGACACTAAAAAAACAGTAAATGAAACTCAAATTTTAGGTGGTATACCAAAAAATCCACCAACTGAAAAGGTTTCAGATAAAACTGTAATATTATCTGACGACAAACCTGTTTCAAGTGCAAAGACTGTAAAAAAAACAACTTCAAAGCAAACAGTTCCTAAGCCTAGTAAATCTCAAGATGATTTAAATAGGACCTTTATTAAAAGTGATGAAAAAGTAAGAGCAACAAGAAAACTCATGGGATGGATTGTTACTTACAGTCAAGACCCTATGGGTGAAGATTATAAAATATACGAAGGCAGAAACTTTTTAGGTAGTGCTAGTAAATGTGACATTACCATTACTGGAGACCAATCTATATCAAGTAATCATGCACTTATTTTGTGTAAGAAAAATAAATTTTGGTTGAGAGATGAAATGTCATCTAACGGAACATTCTTAAATAACAAGGAATTAGAACCTAATGAATCTCCTGAAATAAAAGATGGTGATGAATTCAAGCTTGGCTACAGCACATTTAAATTTAAAAGTGCATTTTAATGAATGATAAATTTTTAGCCTTAATTTCCAAGACAAATGTTGGCAACAAAAGAGCTGCCAACGAAGACTTTTATGGATACTCATCCACACCAAATGGAGAAATATTTGTTGTATGTGACGGTATGGGTGGCCACGTAGGAGGGGCAATAGCCTCAAACCTTGGTGTTGAAAGTATTCTAAGTTTTTTTGATCAAGAACCGTTTAGTGATGTTACTGAAGCACTAGATAATGCTATAAAATTTGCCAATCAAAAAATATTCGATCATTCTATAAAGAACCCAGATCTTAAGGGAATGGGAACAACATGCACCGTACTTATAGCAAGAGAACCAGAAATATTTATTGCACATGTTGGCGATAGTAGAATTTACTTGCATTCAGAAAAAAAACTACATAGAATCACAAAAGACCACTCCTATGTACAAGGTTTAGTTGACGAGGGAATTATTAGTGATGAAGAAATGGAAACGCATCCTAAAAAAAATCAAATTCTAAAAGCCTTAGGTATTAGTGAAACAGTATCACCAACTGTACACAAAGACCCTATTCATTGTAAAAAAGGTGATAAATTTCTATTGTGTACAGATGGATTAAATGGAGAAATTAACGATCAAAAAATTGAAAGTATTATCAACAAAAAATCAAACATTAATAGTGTTGGGGATGATTTAATTGATGCTGCATTAAAAGCTGGCGGGAATGACAACATAACTTTACAAATCATTGAAGTTCTAAATAGTCCTTTCGAACAGTCTGTTTTCCAAGACTACTCCCCTATTAAAACAACAGCAATTGAAGAAGTAAATACAGATCCAGATTTAAAGACAACTATAATTGATGCTCCAAAGTCAGTTCCCAAAGAGTCAACGAATAATAAAATATTTCTGACTGTAACAGCTTCGCTTCTTATTGTATCATTGTGCTTATTTCTATTGACAAAAAAAGGATACATTTCATTCAATAATCCCAAAGCAAACAAAATAAATAAATCAGTAATTGTTGTAGACACCGCATCAAATATTATAAATGATAGCACTGAAACACTAATTGATAGTATTCAACAAATAATTAATAACTCAACTTTAGATAATCAAGGAATTGAAAGTATTGATAGTTTATCATTAATTAATAAGAAGAATGATAGCACTAATACCTTAAATACTAAAATAGACAGTAATGACCATCTTTCACCAAAAGCAGCTGATAGCAATAAGAAAACTAATATAGAAACTGTAACCTTATTAGATTCCAGTAAATCTTCTAGTTCTAAAGTTAAATCTATCTCTAATGTTAAAACTGATTCAACTAATTCATCTTTAAATAATTAAGTAATTGAAAAAAATTGATTACATAGAAATAATTGATGACCTGGGAGAGGGTGGTGTTGCAAGTGTTATGTTAGGTGTTGATAGACAAACTGGCTTTCCTGTAGCAGTAAAAGCTTTGCATCAAAGTTTATTTAAGAATGAAGTCATCAAAAAAAAATTCATTAAAGAAGCCAATCACTACGTTTATCTAAAACACGATAACATAGTCAAACTCAAAAACCTTATAATAAAAGAAGATGCTATTTATCTGGTAATGGAATTTATCGAAGGTGATACTTTAGAACATTATATAAATAAAATTAGTGGTCCAATTCCGTTAGAAATTGCAGTTCCTATGATGAACGATATCCTCTCTGCTATTGGTTATGTTCACAAAAAAAATATTGTCCATTTGGATATTAAACCATCAAACATAATGATTACTAAAGAAGGTGATATTAAAGTATTGGACTTTGGTATTTCTGCAGATCTTAACAACGAAATAGGAAATCAAGGAATGGGGACGCCATTTTACATGAGTCCAGAACAAATTGACGGCATATACATAGATCATAAATCTGATATTTTTTCACTAGGTATTACACTTTTCCAAATGTTAACTGCAAAGCTACCTTTCCCAAAATTAGAGAGAGAAAAATTATTTGATTTTATAAAAAACAAACCCTTAAAAAAATTGAATCAGCACATCAATCTTAATGATTTTAGATTACAGCAGATAATAGATTTAGCAACCAAAAAAAATCCAAAGTATAGATACAGAAGTTGTCAAGAATTTTCAATTGATTTAAATGAATTGTTATGAAATTAATCAAGATAGGTAGATCTAAAGAAAATGATGTCGTTTTTGATGACGATACTAAAGTATCAAGACACCATGCTGAATTATTTCATGACGATGATGGAAATACATTTATAACAGATCTTAATTCAGCAAATGGTACTTTTGTAAATGGCGATAAAATTAAAGGCATCCATCTTTTAAAAGATTTAGATATTATAGTAATTGGTAAATCCGACCCAATTCCCTGGAAAAATTATTTTAAAAACAACAGCATTAAATCAGCAAAAAGCAAATCAGCTAGTTCATCAACAGACAATAATATTGAAAATGACAGTTCTGTTGAAAAGACTGATTATAAAAAAGCAAGCAAAGGTTGGATAATAGCTGGATTTATTTTTGCATTTTTGGGAGGATACTTTGGAACATGTATTGGTTTAAACTACTTATTTGGAAAATACGATTCCAAAACTAAAACAATTGGAGGATTAATGACATTAATAAGCTTAATAATGATTGGGGTTTGGAAGTCAACCTATTAACATGAAAATACCTAATTACAAAATAATTAAAGAAATTGGTGCTGGTGGAATGGGCAGTGTATACCTAGCTGAACATACGCTTATTAAAAGAAAAGTTGCTATAAAGTCATTAAAACAAGATTTAATAAAGAATGAGCAGCTTAGAGAAAGATTTAAAAAAGAAGCCACTGCTTTAGCTCAGTTAGAACATCCCAATATTGTTCGTTTAAATGAATATATAGAGCAGCAAGACGGAGTTTTTCTTATTATGGAATATGTAGATGGTTTGCCACTAGACGAGCATATAAATAATGTAAGTGGGCCTATTAATGAAGAACAGCTAATTCCTTTGTTTCTACAGATTCTAGATGCTTTTGAATATGCGCACAAAAATAAAATAGTACATAGAGACATAAAACCCTCCAATATCATTATTACTAAAGATGGTAAAATAAAAGTACTGGACTTTGGAATTGCTAAAATCATGGATGAAACCAATTCTATGACTAAAACTGGGACACAAATGGGCTCTGTTTTGTATATGAGTCCAGAACAGGTAAAAGGCGAAAAGGTAAATCACCTATCTGATATTTATTCATTGGGAGTTACACTTTATCAAATGGCGACAGGCAAAGCTCCATACGACCCTACTAGTAACGAGTATGAGGTATTTCAAAAAATTGATAAAGAAGCGCTGCCAAAAGCTTCAAGTATATATCCAGGTGTATCTAAAAAAATAGAAGAAATTATTGAGAAAGCTACCAATAAAAATAGTTCTAATAGATTCCAATCTTGTAGTGAGTTTAAAAAGTCCTTAAGTAAAAAAGATTTAGATGAAACTATAATTTCTAAAAAGGTAAAACCAGTTAATACAAATAGTATAAAGACAGAAGCCATAGTAAAAGAAGAAAAGAAAAAAAATCCAATAATTATTATTTTAATAATTGGGTTTCTTTTAGCGGGTATTGGTGGATATTTTTACTTTGATTCATTACCAAAAGAGTTCACCAACTACTACGATAAAGATTGGGAGAAATGTAAAAAAGAAAATGCTGAATTTTATAGAATTATAAGTTTAGATAAACAAGGAAAACCGGTAGGGATTGTAAAAAACTTTTACATCACTGGTGAATTGCAATGGGAAGGGTATTTATACTATTATGATGAATTTAAATCCGTAAATGATTCTAGTCAAGGTATAGCTAAAATGTATTACAAAAATGGGAAACTAGAACGCACTATGGACTACGAAAAAAATCTTTTAAATGGAAAAGTAGTTAATTACGATAGCCTAGGATTTAAAATTATTGAAAGGGAATATAAAATGGGTGTTAAGGATGGTATAGCAAAATTTTTTGATAATGGATATAGAGGACCTGTTCCTGTAAATGATGATGAAATTAAACATTTTTTAACCTTTAGAAATGACACGCTTAATGGAAAAGTAGAAACCGATTATGGTTATTTTGGGGACAGTATAAAAATTGAAGGCAATTTTATAAATGGAGAACTAAACGGGTATGGAAAAGTGGTTTGGTTAAATGGTAATCGATACGAAGGAGAGTTTAAAAATGATTTACGGCATGGAACTGGGAAATTTTATTTTGCTGATGGTGAAGTACTAAGTGGAATTTGGAAAAAAGGAGAATTAGTTAAAAATGATAACGAAGATTACAGTAATAAATCTTCAAGCAATACTAATTCTGTTAATAACTCAAATAATAAAACTTTAAATAATGATCCAAATTGTACATCTGGAACCTGTGAGAATGGTTGGGGAGTTTATGTTTATAAAGACGGAAAATATAAAGGAGCTTGGAAAAATGGTAAAAAAACTGGAAAAGGGACTTATAATTTTGCTAATGGAAATAAATATGTAGGGGAATTTAAAGATAATGATAAGTCAGGAATAGGAACTTTTACTTGGTGGGACGGAGAAAATTATGTAGGGGAATTTAAATATAATGATAGGTCAGGAATAGGGAGATACACTTTTACAAATGGAAATAAATATGTAGGGGAATTTAAAGATGGTAATTTTAATGGGTTGGGAATTTACATTACAGCCAGTAATGGAAAGAAACAAATTGGCATATGGAAAGATGATAAACTTATTGATCAATTTAATCAAAAAGAAGAATGTGTTTCAGGTGATTGTGTCAATGGCTTCGGGACCTACTTGATGTCAAATGGCTCTTTATGCTCTGGATATTGGAAAAATGATAATAGGAACGGAAAAGTAATAATTATTTACCCTGATGGAAGAGTTTTTCGAGGTTTATATATAAATGATGTAATTAACGGAATCGGAACATTTATACAAAAAGACGGAAGTATTTATAAAGGGAATTGGAGGAATAATAAAAGGTCTGGTTATGGAACACTTTATAAAAATGATGGTACAATTGAAAGTAAATATTGGTAAAATTTCTTTTTAGAAAATGAAAATACCTAACTACAAAATATTAAAAGAAATTGGCGCTGGTGGAATGGGCAGTGTATACCTAGCAGAACACTCACTTATTGGGCATAAAGTAGCCATTAAGTCTCTCCATGTGAATATGGTAAGTAATCAAGAACTTAAAGTCCGTTTTAAGGAAGAGGCCAAGACTTTAGCCAAAATGAATCACCCTGGTATAGTTGGTTTAAGAGATTATATTGAACAACAAGACGGCATTTTCTTAATCATGGAATATGTTGAGGGGAACACTCTTGACAAGTATATCAGTGAAGTCACTGGCCCAATAGTAGAAGAAAAATTAATTGATCTATTCATTCAAATACTGGAGGCCTTTGATTATGCTCACAAAAATAAAATTGTACATAGAGATATAAAACCAGCAAACATTATAATTGACAAGGAGAAAAAAATTAAAATATTAGATTTTGGTATTGCTAAAATATTAGAAGAAACCAAATCATTTACCAAAACGGGTACACAAATAGGTACCGTTTATTTCATGAGTCCAGAGCAAGTTACTGGTGATAAAAATATTGACCACCGCTCGGACATCTATTCGCTTGGTGTTACTCTATTCCAGATGGCTACTGGAGAATGCCCTTACGATCCTACTCAATCAGAATATCATATTTTCAATAAGATAGTAAAGGAACCACTACCAAATCCAAATAGCATATATCCTGGAGTAAGTATAAAGATTCAATCCCTTATTACAAAAGCTACTGCTAAAAATCCTGATGAAAGATACCAGTCTTGTAAAGAATTTATCAAAGCAATTAAAAGTAAAACTATTGATGAAAATCCTATTAACTCAACTGGGATAGACACTGTAATTAAACCTCTCAAAGCGCCAAAACCGCCTGAAAAAAAATCTAGAAAAAAAGTTATCTTAATAAGTATTCTATTAATCGGTATACTGGCCTCTGGCATTACTTTCTTTTTTAAACCGAGTTCAGCAACAAATGTGCTTTACAAGCAACAAATTACCCACAACACCAAAAGCTATACTGTTTTTGTAGTTAGTGCAACAGGTGAAAACATAAGAAAATTTACTGTTTTAGAAAATGAAAATAAAGTTCCTCATAGCGAACTGATTGAAAAACTCCGAAAGACTAATTACTCTTTTTTGTATAATACTCAAAGTAACTTTTTATTAGATACACTTAATAACGATAGTTTGTTTTTTATGACCAGCGATCCAACTAATTTTGGAATTGTTAATGATAGTTGTTCTCATGACGGCTTGGTTATAAACAACAGCAAAACATTGAATTTTGTTTCAAAAGCTAGCGACAGTACTGGTTTACTGATTTTTTTAGACAACGAAGCTAAAATTATAAATAACAACGATTTTGAAAACAACAACTCGGTTAGGTTAGCGATTGAAAGTGGACCTCTTTTAATTAGCAATCAAGTTATTAAGTCATCATCTAACGATACTTTAAAAAAAGCTGATAGAGTTGGTGTTGGTAGTTTTACAGATATTTCTGGGCAAAAATGTTTGGTTTTTGTCACAACAAATGAAGTAACTACTCTTTTCGAGTTTTCTGAATTTTTTAAATCCAATTTCGATTGCGAACAAGCTATGTGTCTTGGCAATTATGAGCGTTTATTTGCTATTTCTAATCTAGAATTAGCTAACGATAAAAACAACCAAATAGCATGTAGATATTTAGTCTATAATGAGTTATTTAAAGAAAATAGTAACAAATTGACAAACCCTTTGGCATTATTCAAGCCTAAGCCTAAGCCTAAAGCTAAGCCTAAGCCTAAAGCTAAGCCTAAAGCTAAGCCTAAAGCTAAGCCTAAGCCAACTACTTCCAATCGGCCATCTAATACTATACAGCCCATTAAATCAGTTCAACCAACTCCAAGCATTCAACCTAATGACGTAGTAAATATGTTTTTAAAAGCATTGGGGTCTAGAAATTTTATTAAAGCATTTAACCTTCAAAATAAATGGAGTAATAAACAAACCTTTATTAATGGTTATGGAGGAACAGAGGCAGTAATCATAAATAGTGTTTGGGTTGATAAAATTAATGGAAATGAAGCTTCTGTAAATGCAAAGTATGTTTCATTTGACCCAACAAATGTAGATATGGAAGTATATCAACAATTTAGATTAAGAAACATAAACGGGAAATGGATTATAACTGCAATAAAGAACATAACACCACCAAAAAGAATATAACTATACTTACAGAGTATAGTTTATTAATTTTTCATAAATTACAATATGAAAAGATTTAAATTCATTATCCTTAATATTCTAATAATTAATGTTTTCTTTTATTCCTACTCACAATCGGAGTCAAAAACAGTTAAACATAATGGAAACGACTTTAATATCTTTACTATTAGTGCTGGAGGTGTTTCCAGTGAATTTGCTTTGTTAAAAAATACAAATCAAATTCCACACAATCAAATAATTAATAATTTTAAAGAATTATATGATTCTTTGGATTTTGACAATGCATTTTTCATGACAAATGCCAGTATTGTTGATCCAAATTGTATGCCAGTTGGATTATTAATTTACAATTACAATACCATTCAATCGATAAACAACAGCAATGGATCCGGAAACTTCTATTTAAAGCCTAATGGTTTATTGCTTTTCAAACACAAAGAAATTGTGGTTTGTCAATCTAGTGACTTTCATAAGCATTCCAACATAAAAAATGGTGTTCAATCTGGACCCATGCTCATTACAGACGGATCTATAAATGAAAACTTTAATCCAAATTCTAAAAACTTAAACATTCGAAGTGGAGTTGGCATATACACAGACAAAACCAACCAAAATCACGCAGTATTTGCTATTTCTGAAAATCCAGTAAGTTTTTATGAATTCTCAAAGTTTTTTGAAGAAGAGTTCAATTGTAAAAACGCTCTCTGCTTGGAAAGTGCAGGAAGTTTAATGACCATCCCCTATTTGCAATCATCTTCAGATGGTAGAAACGATGTGGTATGTAACTACATATATTTTAAACCAATGTACGGAGAAGCGTCTGGAACAGGGTTTGCAATTTCAGAAGATGGACACATTGTTACCAATCATCATGTAGTTGACGGAGCAAAAACAATAAATATAAAAGGCATAAATGGTAATTTTGATGAATCACTTAAAGCAAAAATCAAGTTAGTTGATTCAAAAAATGATTTAGCTATTTTAAAAATAGATGATCCTAAGTTTTCGAACATACCTATTCCTCCTTATACAATATCACAAAATATATCAGATGTTGGTACTTCAGCGTTTGCAATGGGTTACCCATTAAGATCTACCATGGGTGATGAAATTAAATTAACCAATGGTATTATTAGTGCTAAAACAGGCTTTCAGGGTGACATATCAACCTATCAAATATCCGTTCCCATTCAACCGGGAAACAGTGGTGGTCCATTGTTCAACGAAAAAGGAACCATAATCGGAATAACGAGTGCAGGACATACTGGTGCACAAAATGCTAATTATGCAATTAAAACCAATTATTTGTTCAATTTACTTAGTTTATTAGACGAACAACCAGAACTACCAACAACCAATACAGTCTCCAATAAAAGTCTCCCCGAGCAAGTTAAATATCTTAAAAAATTTATTTACATAATTGAAACCAGTTTTTAAATATGAAAAAGCTAATTTCTAACAAACCTTTCATTATTCTACTAGCTGTATTCATTTCTACTGTTTTTTATTTTGTATACGAAGCTTCTGAAGCATACGAACAGTACGATATACCTTTTGCATTTGAGTGCAATAAAACAACAGATTTTTCTATTTATGATGCTCTTGAAGGTTGTGACAGCAACAACATATTATCAAATTTTGATTATCAACTTTACCTAGAAAAAGGTAATTATTGTGATTTTAATTCTTTGGAAAATGATATCACAATAATTGATTCCATCTATAATGATTTTTACAACATAACATTACCGCTTTTTTATGCTGCGTTATCTGATTCTATGATTAAAATTGAACAAGCTGATTTAGGTAATTACAATCCTGATTATTTGATAAATAAACTAGGATGGCTTGAACGATTTAATTATTACGCAGAGTGTTCTCCTAGAAACAACTACCTATACGGAGGAATTGAAGAGAGGTGGATGCAATCCATCTTGGATGAACTTGATACATACCTTAATAACAACAAAAAATTAAAATATGCATCAAAATTTAAAACAATAGTTTCAATATGTAAACTACATGGTAAAATATTGCCCATTAAATTAAATTCTCTTGAAAAAACAAGTGACTATCTTGTTGAAGGCAGATATACTTACATATGGAAAAGGTTTTGGGAAAACACAGGAATAATAATAAAAATCATACTTTTATTCGGTATTCTATTTACCTTATACAGTGTTCAAAATACAATCTACTCATTAATCAAAAAAAATAGAAATGAAAAATAAAATTTCAATCCTAGTTACGCTATCTATATTAATATTTAACACTAACATTATTTCCCAAAAAGAAAGAGACAATTATGTTGAATCCTATACTGTAAATTTTGAAAATGAAAATTTTAATATTATTGAATTATCTAGAGAAGGTGAAAGAGTAAATGCAAAATATTTTGCATCTGAAATGCATGGAAATAAAGTCCCAGATAGATACAAAGAATTTGATAGAAGTAAAAATGTTATTTTATATACAGCAGGCACCTACATGGACGGCAATAGACAAAGCGTAAATGTTAAGCCAGTAGGTCTAACAATAGATAATGGTGAAGTTGTAAATGGAACCTTATCTGGACTTGATGGATTAGTTATTGTATATGCAACTGGAGGCATTGCTGTATCAAACATTGAAAAGGGTGACTTAAGTTTAGGTGGTATAAGTCACAAAATAGATTTAAATATAGGATGGCATTACAAAGAATTTATTGATTGGGCTAAAAGTAATAGAGCAACTGTTTTTCAAACACACTTATTGGTACACGATAATGAATTAAATTTTAAGTTAAATAAACAACAATATGCAAACACAAAACAAGGCAGAGCTACAAGGGAAAGAAGATTTTTAGCCATTTGTATTTCCGATGATGGGGATGGTGTTGCAAAACACATTATTGTTCAAAAAAACCACCCTGAAAACTTATATAATGCATCTGAAAAAGTGCTTAATTTTCTAAAATATAGATTAGGTTATAAAGTATATGGTCTGTTAAATTTAGATACAGGTTATCAAGATGTATTCCAATATTTTGATTCTTCTGGAAAGGAAGATCCAATAATTGTTGGACCTGTACCATTATCTACTGCTAGAAATTTGTTGGTTTATTATTTTGAATAATGATTAGGATTTTAAATAGTACGCAAATATTATTGTTGTGTATGCTGCTATGCAATAGTAGCTATGCACAGAATGCTGTTTCAACAACCCAAACTACACAAACGTTTAAGGATATATTAATTACCAATGCTGAAAAAAGTATTGATTCGTATTATGCCAACCAACACAAAATAAAAAAGCTTACTAAAAACTTAAAACCAATAAATGATAAAATAAAGGTTAATGATAAAATTATCAGTAAAAACAACATAAAAATTGAAAAAGAAAATATAGATATTGTTGAATTAGAAGATTCGTTAATCCCCTACCGTAAAGACATAGCTCGTCTAATAAAAAAATTAAGAAAAAAAGACACCATACAACTAGCTAAGGACACTCTTAAAATTAAGGCTATAATGGAGCCTATTGAAAAAGAAATATCTAAAAAGAATGCAGAAATTAAACTCTGTAGTTCTCAAATTAAAGAAACACATAACAGTAATATAACTTATAGAAAATATAAAACATCACTTGAAAAACAAATAAAAGTTTTGGATAAACCTGAAATCAAACAAAACTATTTATTGAGTAAGAATAAACTACAAAATTTTTACAAAGACAGTATTGAAGAGTTTGAATTTTCTTATCAAAACAACAATTACTTGGCATTTATAGCTGACTTAACAATCCATAATATTGGAATGCATCTAAATTATCAAAATACATCAGACCATAATGCAACTAAATACATTAAACTAAGTAGTGTTAAAACCACCCTGAAGCAAAAAGGTGAAAAAGTATTGATGTTAACCAACGGAGGAATGTACACACCTGGAAACGACCCTGAAGGTCTATTAATTGCCAATGGTAAAGAACTGGAGCCAATTGACTTAAATACAAGCAAACGAATGCTAAATTTTTACATGATGCCAAATGGTGTTTTTTACATTAATGATGGTAAACCAAAAATAGAAACAACTAAAGTATTTTCAATAAAATATAATGGAAACCAAATTGCTCCAGATCAAGCAACACAATCTGGACCTATGTTAGTAATAAATAACAAACATCACCCGGCTTTCAATCATGGATCTTCAAGCAAAAAACTAAGAAGTGGAGTAGGTATTATGAAAGACGGTAAAGTTATTTTCATCATTTCAAAAAATAGCATTACCAATTTTCATGACTTTGGTACCATATTTAAAGATGTATTTGGTTGTGAAAATGCACTTTTTCTTGATGGAGCTATTTCAAAAATGTATACCAAAAAATACAACAAAGCATCTAAGGGGGGAAACTTTGGACCAATAATTTCTGTAACAGAAAAATAATTAGATTTATTTCCTTACATCCCTTATATACTTTGAGGACAATTCTTTGATAGATTTAACATCAAAATATATATTATCATTTCCTGCTTTAATTAATTCATTCATTACTTTGATCTTTTTAGATTTAATAAAATTAGAACCCAGATAATTTGTATTCTGAGTTGTAGGTTGTTTGAAAAGATCACCACTAACTTGTACAGCATGATTAAATTTCCATTTAGAGTTGTCACATCTTTCGTACTCTACTGACCAGTTTAAATATTTATTGTTATACGTATTTGAAACTTTACCTGTATATCTATATTCGATATAAATCACTGCATAAGGACTTGTACATAAACCTTTTTTAATTTCAAAAAGCAATTCTACCTTAAGTCCATTTTGATTGTAAATTTCGTACCATTTTTTATTTACAATCTTTTCACCCAGTTTTTGATTCTTTAATTTTTGTTTAGCTATTTTAATCTGATAATCAATATTTGGGGACGGGCACAATCTATTGACTTCTTCATATTTTTCCAAAGCTTCTTTCCATTTTTTAGAAGCTTTTAAATTATTAGCTACTTTGACAATATCATCACATATTCCCTGATTAGCCTTTTTAATTTTAGTCAGTAAATATGGTGTTGAACGAATTCTTTTGGCTTCTTCATATTTTTCAATGGCTTCTTCATATTTTTTTGTTCTTACAAACTCATCTCCTTCTCCAACTAAAATGTCCCATTGCATTTCACCTTTAGTTTTATCTATTTTTCTTTTAACATCATAAGTGTCAAACAGTATTTGAGCCTTTTTATAAGACCTTATTGCACTTTTAAATTTGTTTTTATTAAAGAAATTATCTCCTATTTTTATTAAACCTTTATAATCGTTAATCTTGTTTATTTTATTATTTAATTCAGTATTCTTTGGCTTTAATTTTAGTGCTTTATTATAATAAACTATAGCATTATTAAAATCATCATCTGCAGAAAAATCATCTCCATCTTTAACATATTTTGCAAATTCTTTATTGTCACTATTTATTTTATTAATAATAATATTTAATTCTTTTATTTTTTGCTTAATAACTAAATTATTGGAATACAATCTAAGTGCTTTCTCATACTCAGTTCGAGATCTTAAATAAAATTTCTGAGTATAATAATTGTCTGCTTTAGATATAAGTACTTTAAATTTTGAAGAATCTGTTTTATAGATTTTATTAGCATTTTCATAACTCAGTTGTGCATTATCGTAATCTTTTATTTTGTAGTATTTATTTCCCTTTTTTAAATAAGCATAATAATTCTTAATAGAATCTATTTTATTTACAACTCCCCTACTGTTAGGCTTTATTTTTTGAGCTTTCAGAAAATCTTTTTTTGCATCTATTAGTTGTAATTTTTTTAGCTTTTCATTACCAAGTTTATTGTAGGCAATGAAATCCAATTCGTCTTTAACTATGGAAGCGTATTTTTCAATATCTTGTAAAACTAAAGTGTCTTTTGATGGGTAGGTTTGAGCTATTTTTAAAAGATTTTCTGATTTTAGATAGTTACTATTTTTATATTCTACAATCGCACTATCTAAGTATTTTTCTTCTTTGGGTTTGGTATTTAAGTATTTGTAGTTTTTATATTTTGTCGAATTAACTCTGTTTTGCATTTTATTGTAGAATTTACTTACAGTTCCGTCATTTTTTACCTTTTTTATTCTCTTTGCTAAAAAGATTATATCAGCAGACCAGGTTACTGCAGTAATTCCAGCTAATATTCTAGAAATATTTGCATCTTTTTTAGCATTTAAGAAGAAATTATCACTCTCTTCTACATTATATGAATTAATGTATGCATTATAATTTTTATTAGCTCTTGAGTTATAATCTAGAGAATAAAATAAAGAACCATAAGCAATAGTACCAATTCCAAATAGGAAGAATTTATTAGCATTTCTTAATTTCATATCTCCCCAGCCAGGAAATAAGAGTGATTTAACTATATGCTTACTGTAAGGTATTTTAATTTTAGATGATTTTCTTAACTCTAGATTTATTTGATAATCTCCGTCTAGTTTATAACCATCTAAAAGCGGATTCCAAAAAATAGTGTTTTTTCCACCTTTTAAATCTTTATGTTCAAAAAGCGAATTAACGTTATAAGATTTTTGATTTTTATCAACTGCACTTAACTTTACATTAAAAACATCGTTATCTTTAAAATGTTTTATATCAAAATTAAATTTTACTAAAGTATCCTTAGAGCTATAGTCGAAATGTGAAGCTTTAAAATTATAATGATTTTGTCCATTAACAATCACACCTATTAAAATCGCAATAAAAAGTAATATAGGTTTTAATTTACAAATCATAAATCAAATGATTTTATTTCTCCATATACTATCTCACTTTCTTTTATGGCATAAGCTCGATAGTAAACTGTAATGTTGGAAAGGTTATTCAAGTCAGTAGTCGAGGACAAATAAACACCATCAAAAGTGGTTGGTCCAAGAGAAATTCGCTCATTATTTATAGTTGGATTTGATGTTAAATAAGACCAACAATGACCGTGGTCTGTAACATCAAGTACCCCTAGGCTATCAATGGCACCACTAAAAATTACACTATCTGCCGTGATAAAACTGTTGTGGGTCGTAATATGTAAGTCAGTAATATATGTTGAAAGCACGTTGCTGTATAAAGTTGTATTACTATCAAGCTGTGCGAACAACCTAAACTTGTAATGTCTTTCTTGTAAAAGGTTGTTAATGGAGTTATCTAAGCTAATATTTTGAGAAAGATTACCCATTGAATAAACCTCATCATTAATAGTTGGTATGGAATCTAATTTATAGCATATTCCGTGGTCTTGAAGTGTTAGAGATTGAGCACCATTTATTACTCCTTCAATATTAATTTCATTTTCTCCAAGAATTGTAAGACTATTGGCTATGAGTTCAAAGTAACTATAGTTATCGATGATAAAAGTTTGATTTTCACCATATACTATTTCATCTTCTGCTTGGGTGTATGACCTAACGTAGTAGGTGGTGTTAAATTGTAGGTTGGTCAGGGTACTAGTGTAGTATGTACCTACCGTTGCAGAATCAAAAACAGTTTTAAAATCATCTACTGTAGGGTTACTATTGGTAGACCAACAGTGCCCATATTTACTTACTCCAGCATCGCTTACATCTACTACTACTCCGTCAATAGATACAGAGGAAGAATTTACTTCTGCTTCTTCTGTAAATACTTTTGTAATTCTTACTACTTCAATTTTTTGGCAACCAAAAAATAATAAACTAGCTATAGCTATGTAATAGGGTTTTATCATTTATTCATTAAGTAGCCGTTAATTGTTCCAACGCCATAAATTACATCTCCTTCATTAAGGAAAATTGGTTTTTTAGTTACGTTTATAGAGTTACCTGAAGCAGAATTTTGAGTATTGCAAATGGTAATTGCAGATGTATTAGGTGGCTTTGCATAAATACTGGCTTCAGAAAAGAGGTTCAAAATAACCAATATTTTACCACTTGGAACAGTGTAAATTCCTGAACCAGAACCAGTGGTGTTATTTAGAGCTAAGTTAACTGGCGAATAATCAGCATTGGCATCAATTAAAAAACCAGAGGCTGACATTGAATCATTTGCATAATTAAACGAGTTGTTGGCATCTACGATAATAGGGTTAAAAATACTACCGTAATCATTATAAGAAGAAAGACCCGAAAAAATTACATTACTATCTATTTTGAATAGTGATGCTGATTTTAGAACTGAAACTGATACTGAACCATCACCTAAATTTCCAGTATTACTAAAGGTTTGATTAATTCCAGAGTTGTATGAGCTTCCTGGTGATCCGGGATTACCAGCATTTCCACCAGAATAACCTCCACCTCCTCCGCCATTACCATTATAACCAATAGCACTGCCTCCACCTCCACCATAGCCACCAATAACGTTAGAGCCTCCACCAGCTCCACCGTTAACAAACGAATAGCCTCCATTAGGAACACTACCACTACCAAAAAAACCACCACCAGCACCTGCTGCATCAGCATTATTGCCATTAGCATTATTGCCTGCTTGTCCACTTCCAACAGCAACACTAGAACAAGCACAAGGTCCATTATAGGTTCGACTTGCGCCTCCACCGCCGCCTGCTACAATCATGGGTAGGTTTGTAAATGAGGAAACAAATGATCCTCCACCTCCTCCTCCGTTATGATAAGAACTTCCTCCCATTTCACCAACTAGTATTTTTAGTTGCTCGTTAGGAATTACATTAAACTCTCCTGAAATAATGGCTCCTCCTATTCCAGAACGCCCATAATATGAACTTGAACCACCGTTGGCACCTTTAGCTTCAATAGTAACCATTACTATATTATTTGGAACTGTATACGTTTGTATTGAACCAGTATAATTAAATACAGTAGTACTTGGATTAAGAGGTAAATAATTAATTTCAGAAATTAACTGAGTCACATACAACCTTTTTCCGCTTGGAGGTGAATAATTATTTGGAATACTTATTAACGGAGTTATGTCTTTTTTACCATCTGGATACAGCCAGTCAAAATTATCATTTTCTATAACTACGTTGTTTCCATTACTTATAGTTAAAGTATCGTTACTGTACGTTAAATTTTGTAATTCATTAATAGAATCGTTATCATTATTGTTTGGAATTATTGGTATATCTATACTATTTCCACTACTTATAGATATTGTATTTTGATTGATACTTAAATTCTGAATTTCATTGGTTTCGCTATTATCTAAACTTGGGATTTTTATCGTATTTCCGTTTGTTATCATTAAGGAATCTTGCCCTATAACAGTGAGCGATTGTAATTCGTTGGTTGCACTGCTATCTAATATTGTTATAGTATTTCCATTGCTAATAGAAATGCTACCAGCAGTTTGGCTAAGTGTTTGAAGTTCATTAGTGGCACTACTATCGGCCAAGGTAATGGTATTGCTACCACTAATTGATATTGTTCCTGCTGTATTGGCAAGTGTTTGTATTTCATTAGTAGTATCTGCATCACTATCTGGAGGTAAAACCACATAATTTCCATTGGTTAAATAAAGGGTATCGTTAGATAAACTAAGTGTTTGTAATTCGTTAGAAGGATCTGCATCCAAATCTACTGTTCCAGTTAGGGTAACGCTACCTCCACCGCTTAATATCAATTGATTTCCTTGTAGAGAAAGTTGCTGAATTTCATTAGTAGCACTAGTATCGTTGTCAACTAAGCTACTGGTTGCTGTATTGGCATGTGAAGCATAAGGAACAGAAAGTATTTGAGAAGTTCCCATGAGCTGAAAGTTGCCATTGTTCTGTATATCTAACTCTGTTTTTAAAAAATAATCGTTAGCACTCCAATTTACTGCCGTATAAGTTCCAATAATTGGTGTACCGTCACCAATAGTAAAACTGGCTACACCATATCCATTGGTGGCAACATCGTGCTGTTCTGAATAATCTACATTTCCCAAAGCAAAGCCACTAATTAAACTAGTTTTAATGGATACTTGCTGGTTGGTTACCAAACTTCCGTTGGCAGTTCTTATAACTGCTTGATATTTAAACCCTTGTGGGGTTTGTGCTAGTATTCCAAAGGGAATTAAGAGCAATATGTAGAGAAGTTTTTTCATTTATCTATTAAATATCCATTTAGAAAGACTTTAGGGAAATATTGGTAAACGCTATTAATTCTAATATAACTAGAATTAGTATTATTAAGAAAAGTATTTTCATCTAAAATTATTGGTGAATCTAAACCTGAAACAATACTTGTTATTCCATCATGATTCCAATTATAAGTACCATGAAGGATTGTTGTTCCATTTGCTCTAATTGATCCAAGGTTAGAACATATATTTAAAATAACCAAAATTTTATCATTTGGTACAGTATAGGTTTTATTTATTCCGCATGTGCTACATCCAGCGTACTGCAAAGCTGTTGTTATTGGAGTCACTGAGCTATCTACTAAAAAACCAGTTAGAGCAGATTTATAAAGCTGAATATCACTACTGGTATTTGAAGAATTTTCATTATTTGGAGGAACTAACTTTAATATTTGTCCAGCTCCTAAAATAATAGGTTGCGAAAGTCCACTATATTTTTCTTTATTAAAAGATTCAGAATTTGAACTTGAAGGACCCCTAAAAATTAAATTATTATCAATCCAAATCTCTGCTACTTTATAATCATGGTATTGATCTGATGAAAAAATTGATGTTATATAAAGATTTTTTCCATTTGGAACAGTGTAAAAACTACAGTAATTATTTTTTAAAGAAAGCCAACTTGCTCTTGGTATTGTTAAATTATGTGATCCTGCATTTAAAAAAATTGGTATTAACCCTGTTTTACCGTCTGGATAAATAAAATCAAAGCTAGATGAACTTAATGCTACATTATTTCCATTGCTTATAGAAAGCGTATCATTACTATATGAAAGTGTTTGTAACTCATTTGTTGTATCTGAATCAATTTCTTTTGGAAGAACCGCAAAACCGCCATCAGTTAAATACAAAGTATCGTTACTCCTACTTAAAACTTGGATTTCATTAATGGCACTACTATCTGCCAATGTAATTGTATTGCCATCGCTAATAGTTATAGTCCCAGCCGTATTGGTTAAAACTTGAAGCTCATTGGTTGCACTACTATCTGCCATGGTAATGGTATTACCATCGCTTATAGTTATAGTCCCAGCCGTATTACTTAAAGTTTGTAATTCATTAATTGAACTACTGTCCTGGAGTGTTATAGTGTTTCCATTACTTAATGAAATAGTACCAGCTGTTTGAATAAGTGTTTGTAGCTCGTTAGTAGCACTACTATCAGCCAAAACTATGGTATTAGCCGAACTTAAAGTAATAGTTCCTGCAGTAGAAGATAAATTTTGAATCTCATTAGTTGCACTACTGTCAGCAAGTGTAATAGTATTATTTCCACTTATAGAAATAGTCCCAGCCGTATTGGAAAGTGATTGTAAATAATTATCAATAAGTATATAATTACCCTGGCTTAAATAAAGTGTATCGTTAGATATATTCAATGCCTGTAGTTCGTTAGTAGGGTCGGCATCTAGATCAATAGTACCACTAAGGGTAACTGAATTACCTCCATTATCCAACACCAATTGATTACCCACTATACTCAACTGCTGTATTTCATTGGTTGCACTGGTATCGTTATCACCTAATACAGAGCTTGCTGTTTGTGCATGAAGCGCATAAGGAACTGCTAATATTTGAGATATACCCATAAATACATAATTAGTTCCCCCGCTTATATCCAGCTCTGTTTTTAAAAAATAAGTATTGTTTATCCAATCTACATTATTAAAAACACCAGAAACTACTGTTCCTGTACCAACACTTATACTTACTACCCCATAGCCATTGGTAGCTACTTGGTGTGTTTCTACATAATCAGCTGTACCTAATGCAGAGTTGGCTAGTAAGGTCATTCTTAAACCAATCAACTGGTTGCTGAGTAGATTACCACTGGCATCCCTAACCACCGACTGGTAGCTAAAGCCATCAGAAACCTGTGCCATCAAGCTTGAGGAGATAAATAGTAATATGTACACTAATTTTTTCAATGCTTAATTACTTTAAATGTTTTTTGATAATCTAATTTTGAATTGGTTACAACAACATAATAAATTCCCCTTTCAAAAGTTCTGATATCTAATGTGGTGGTTTTGTCTTCCAATTGATTCTTTTCCATTATTACTTTACCCAATTGATCGTTTACAGTAAGTTTAAAGTTTTGCAAATCGTCTCTATCTACTTGTAAATAAAACTGCCCGTTAGACGGGTTGGGATAAAGCACCAATTCTAAATTAGGTATAAGTCGGTTCTCCTCTACTCCAACAATAGAATAGCTCCCCTGTTCAAACCCCAAATACATTTGTGGTTTATTGGGTTCTTTATAGGTTTCAATCATTGGTTCCCCAATATTATATTGCATAGAACCAGAACTTTGTAAGTAAGTACCTCCAGCATTTCCTATTACATCTTGAGTAATGCTTTGAGCATAGGAATTGAAACCAATGAAAAAAGTTAATATTAAAGCGCTTAATTTTTTCAATCTATAAATATACAAAAATGAAGTTTTTATCTTTTCCATATTATTAATGTTTGACAACCCTTATAGTTTTGCTTCTATCTCCATAAATTATTTTAAATAAATAAGTTCCTCTTTCATGTTTTGAAATATCAATATTTTGTGCACTAGAAATTAATATTAATTTTCCAGCAATATCGTAAACTTCTACAGTAAACTCTTTTTGATAATTCCCTATATCAATATAAATTCTACCATTTGTAGGATTAGGATATAGTTTGACATCTGGATTATAATTTTCGATAGAAGAAAGCGTATCATCCTCTCCTCCCATACATAGAATATATTCAGAAGAAAATAAACTATCTGAACATCCAGTTGAGTTGTAAGTTGCGAGTAGCTTTACATCATAGAAACCATTAAAATCATAGGTGTGATTAACTAAGCTATTATTAGTTTGTAAACTCGTTCCATCTCCAAAATCCCAAGTAAAATTCATCTGATTTATGTTATTTGAATTGTTATTAAACTCCACGTCAAAAGCCGGATTTAAAAACACTTGTTGGTTAGCAGTAAATGAAAGACCCAAATCTTCTTGAACTATCAGATTCAAGGTTATTACACTATCACAACCTACAGTATTTTGAATAGTCTGCTGATAAGTACCAGAACTGTAGTATGTCACCCAGTTCAGTTGGTATGGACCAGAACATACGGTGTCTTCTAGAAATGAGAAAGATTTTTGAATATCTAAGTCTAGAGAAACAACACTATCACAACCATTACTTGCAGGCAGAACATAGCTGTATATTCCAGAACTGTCATATACCTGTCCATTTGGATCAATAAAACTATCACAAACACTTATTGAATTACTTGTATTAACATCGTTAATAATAATCAGGTCTAGGTTTACTATACTATCACAACCAACGCTATTAGTTAGATTATAAATTGGTGAGTTGGTGCTTGAATTATAGTTCTGGCCATCCATCCATGTAAAAGAATTACATGAGGTTTGGTAGTCTGTACCGTAAGTTGAGTTTTTAACATCAAGAGAAAGTGTAACCATACTATCACACCCTATTGAATTAGGTAACGAATAAACATAATTTCCGGAATTGGTAAAAATACTTCCATTGGGTGATATAAATGTATCACATACAGATTGTACATCACTTCCGTAGGAATTATAAATTAAGCTAAGGTTAATTGTTAAAAGACTATCACACCCTAAAGTATTTACTAAAGTTTGATGATAAGTGCCTGAAGAGTAATAGTTATAATTATTTATAAAATAACTTTCACATGCTGTCACGTCTATTGTATCATAAGTTGAGTAATTCACTGTCAAGTCTATATTTTCAACACTATCACAACCAAACCTGTTTACATAATAATGGGTATAGAATCCAGAAGATTCATACTTAGTGTTATAATACATAAAACTGTCACAGGCAGTAATGGGAATTATTGCTGAATTGGAATAATTTACATGAAGATCTAATGTAACTGTACTATCACAGCCCTTATTATTAACAAGTGTTTGCTGGTATAATCCTGAAGTTGTAAATGTTTCTCCATTAAGAAAATAACTATTACATGTTGTATCGAAAATTGTTGGAGAAGAAGTAGGATTATTAACAGTTATAAAGACTGTGTCATAATTAATGCAACCAAAATTTGAAATCCCAGTTAAATACAAAGAAGAATCATAAATTGGTGTTATTGTATTAGATGATGTTTCTACACCGTTATTCCAATTGTAATTATCAGTTCCAGAAGCATTAAATGTTACACTTTCTCCTAAACATATAGAATCTTTTGAATAACTGATTGATAAATCTGGTAATTGCTCAACATAAATTGTATAGTAAGCAGTATCAGTTCCGGAGTAATAATTACTCCCTACAACCATCATTTGAGATGTCTGTTCAGGAAAAGCCTTTACTTCATTAAGGGTATCATTATTAACTATAGATGTATTAAGCCATCTAAAATTTTCTGAACCATTTGCCTTAAGCACAATTGAATCTCCAAAACAAATAGTATCAGAACTACCAAGGTTAATAATCTCTAACTGGTACTGTGGAAGATTATTTATTATAGTTCTTCTGTAGAGCGGTCCCCAATTTAATTCTTCATCTTTCACTCTTAAATTAAATAGTGTAGTATCTCCACCCGGAGAAAATAAATCAGTGGTTAAAAGCATTTCCAATTCTCTATCAAAACCACCATCAAATGATAAAATAGGTATTCCATTTCCAAGACCAGGATCAGTGGCTCCCCAGAAAAACTCACCAGCTGTTATTTTAATTAATTGCGGAACATCTGTTACAAGAATTGATCGATAGTACGTTGGTCCCCAAATAGAACTTTCGTCTCTTATCCTCAATCCAAATTGGTGCCAACCAGAACTAATATTATTGAAAGCGTTATTTGAATACATATTTTCTATAGCTTCATTATAATTGCCATCAAAAACTAATAATACTGCTCCGTTACCAGAACCTGGATCAGTATCCCAAAAATATTCAGCAGATGTAACCTTTAAGTCTTCTAATGCATTGGCACTATCGTATTGTAAAAAAACACGTTTGAATAATGCTCCCCAATTGCCATTTTCATCCATAACTCTAATATTTAAAAGATTTAAACTATCGTTTGGTGGTGCTGTAGGGCTATCAGATATCACTAATTCTAAAGCTTCATTAAAGTCTCCATCAAAAGCCAATAAAGTAGTTGCATTACCCAATCCTGGATCTATAGTATCCCAGAAAAATTCTCCAGAAGTAATTTTAATATCTTCAAGGTAAGAGCTGTCATTTTTATAAATAACTCTTTTGAAAACAGGTCCCCAGTCGTTATTTAAATCTTTAATTCTAACATTTAATAAACTAAAACCAGTGTCTACTTGTAAACTAGCTTTCATTACATTTTCTATAGCCTCATCAAACTGACCATCCATTACTAATAATGTTGTCCCACTTCCCTCTCCTGGATCAGTTGAGCCGAAGAAAAATTCAGCAGATGTTATTTTAATTAATTGTGGTGAAAGTTTTACTAAAATTGATCGATAGTACGTTGGTCCCCAAATTGAACTTTCGTCTCTTATTCTCAAACCAAACTGATGCCATCCAGTGTCAATGTTATTAAGGGTATTATTAGAATACATATTCTCCATAGCTTCATTGTAATTACCATCTAACACTAATAACGCTCCACCATTTCCAAATCCAGGATCAGTATCCCAGAAATATTCTCCAGATGTAATTTTTAAGTCTCTAATAGCATTAGCACTATCGTATTGAAGAAAAACTCGTTTATATAAAGCCCCCCAATTACCAGCATAGTCTTTTACTCTAATATTAAAAAGGTTTAAACTGTCGTTAGGTGGTGATGAAGCACTATCGGTAAAAACTACTTCAAACGCTTCATTAAAGTCTCCATCAAAAGCTAGTAAAGTAGTTGCATTCCCTAATCCAGGATCTATTGTATCCCAGAAAAACTCGCCTGATGTGATTTTGATATCTTCTAGAAAAGAACTGTCATTTTTGTAAATAGCTCTTTTAAAAACTGGTCCCCAATCATTGGATAAATCCCTTACTCTTAAATTAAGTAAATTCATGCCAGTATCTGGCACTAAGTTGTTTTGAGTAATTTGCTCAAGGGCTTCGTTGAAATTGCCATCAAAAACAATCATGCTTATTCCACTACCTGCTCCAGGATCGCTTATTCCCCAAAAGTACTCAGCTGCAGTAATTTTAACATCTTGAAGACTGTCTACATTAACAGTTCTTTTGTAAACAGGACTCCAAACCCCTTTTTCGTCTTTAGTTCTTATTCCAAGGACATGAAGTCCAGTAGAATCTGGGAAAGTAATTGAATCACTATAAATAGTTTCAATAACTTCATCATAATTACCATCAAATACAAGTAATGGAGTTCCACTTCCTTGGCCAGGGTCAATATCCCAAAAATATTCAGCAGATGTTAGTTTTAAAATTCTTAATGCAAAAGAACTATCGTACTGTAAAAAGACTCTTTTATAAAGTGATCCCCAGTTATTATTCTCATCTTTAATCCTTATGTTAAATAGGTTCAAACTATCGTTATTTGGGGAAGTAGTGTTATCATTAAAAACTACTTCAAAAGCTTCATTAAAATCTCCATCAAAAGCTAGCAAAGTAGTTGCACTACCCTCGCCTGGGTCTGAAGTTCCCCAAAAATATTCAGCTGCAGTTATTTTTATGTCTCTTAATAATGAAGAGTCGTTTTTGTAAATTACTTTTTTAAACAACGGACCCCAATTATTATTTAAATCTCTGACCCTTATATTAATTAGATTAAAACCCGTATCTAAGCTTAAAGTATTTTTATTAAAGGCTTCTAAGGCTTCATCAAACTGGCCATCAAATACAATTAAAGCTTCAGCATTACCTGCACCAGGATCTGTAATTCCAAAGAAATATTCAGCGTTAGTAATTTTTATATCTTGAGGAAGTGAGTTGACAAAAACTGTTCTCTTAAAAGTAGAACCCCAGTTACCTGCTTCGCTCTTTACTCTAATTCCAAAAACATGATTTCCATAACTAGTGGTATTAACAGATTTATAAACAGTCTCAATGGCTTCATCAAACTGACCATCTAATACTAAAAGTGGTGTAGCATTTCCCAAACCTGGATCTATATCCCAGTAATATTCTGCTTGTGTTAGTTTTATTTTCCTTAAGGCAGTTGCGCTATCGTATTGTAAAAAAACACGCTTGTATAATGCTCCCCAGTTGTTGGATTCATCTTTAATTCTAAGATTCAATAAATTTAAACTATCAGAGAGTGGCGAAGATGCACTGTTTGCTAATAATGTTTCTAAAGCCTCCTCATAGTTACCATCAAAAGCCAATAAAATATTTGCATTACCCACTCCTGGATCTGTTGTTCCCCAGAAAAATTCAGCTTGAGTTAATTTCATGTCCCTTAGAGCTGAACTATCGTTTCTGAAAATTGTCTTTTTAAACAACGGCCCCCAATTATTATCTAAATCTTTAACCCTAACGTTTAATAGATTAAAACCTGTATCTAATGATAGACTTGACTTTAATACTGACTCAATAGCTTCATTGTAATTACCATCCATTACAATTAAAGCCGTTCCACTGCCCTCTCCAGGGTCAGAATTGCCAAAAAAGAATTCAGCTGAAGAAATTTTTATGTCTTGTGGATTGGCGTTTACATACATAGATCTTCTAAAAGTAGGTCCCCAAACACCTGATTCATCTAGAATTCGAACACCAAAACTGTGGAAGCCAAAACTTAAGGCACTATTTTGTTTATAAATACTTTCAATAGCTTCGTTGTAATTTCCATCTAGAACTAACATTGACGTTCCACTGCCCTGACCAGGATCAATATCCCAAAAGTATTCTGCATTACTAATTTTTAAATTTCTAATAGCAGAAGCACTATCATATTGCAGTAAAACTCTTTTATACAATGATCCCCAATTGTTGTTTTCGTCTTTGATTCTTACATTGAGCAAATTCAAACTATCATTTGGAGGAGAAGTAGAATTATTACTTAAAACAACTTCGAAAGCCTCATCATAATTCCCATCAAATACTAGCATTGTATTAGCACTACCCTGACCAGGGTCTGAGTTTCCCCAGAAAAATTCAGCTTGAGTCAATTGCATATCTCTTAAATAAGAGCTATCATTTTTGTAAATAGTTCTTTTAAAAACTGGTCCCCAATTATCAGACAAATCTCTAACCCTTACATTTAATAAGTTAAAACCAGTATCTACATTAACACTTGATTTTAATACTGATTCTAAGGCTTCATTGTAGTTTCCATCCATTATCAGCATAGTGGTTCCACTTCCTTCACCAGGGTCTGTAGTACCAAAAAAGAATTCGGCTGAGGTTATCTTAACATCTTGAATATTGGAGACATATACTGCTCTTTTATATGTGGGGCCCCAGTTATTATTTTCGTCTTTGATACGAATAGCAAGTTGATGCAGCCCATTTGTGTTTGGATAGGTTAAGTTATTTTTATAGATGGTTTCAATTACTTCATTATAGTTGCCATCTAATACTTGTAATGCATTTGCACTTCCTTGTCCGGGGTCAGTGTCCCAAAAATACTCTGCCTTTGTAATTTTAACATCTCTAAGTCCATTTGAGCTGTTATAATTAAGAAAGATTCTCTTGTATAGTGGGCCCCAATTGCCATACATGTCTTTAGCTCTTAAATTCAAAACAACTAAACTATCATTCGAAGGATTTGGTCCATTTTTCTTAGTTAGATACTCAATTACTTCATTATATAATCCAGGATCAGATTTAGCTTCAATCCGAATATTGTCTATAGCAATGTCCCCCAAATGTGCATTTAAAGTGTTATCTGTAATACAAGTAAATTTTAAATAAATTGAATCTCCAATGAAGGAACTAATATCCTTAGAAATTAAATTAAAACTAGAAGAACTTGAAGAACTATTATTGGTATATATTTCTGAAAATGGTGAATTTAAATTATTACCTACACCAACAATTAAAGAGTCAATTCCAGTTGTTTGATTTCCAATGGAATAACTAACATCAAGCTTAGGGGCATACGTATTACTCCCATTATTTTGATAAATATTTTTATGATTTCCTGAATTAGAACCATCGTCTTTAATAATTATGTTAATGGAATTATTAATTGACCAACCTGGTCTATTTACAATCTCTTGAATTATTGAAGAAATATCTACTGAAGAATAGGTAGTACCACTGACCCAATTAGAATTAATATCCCAATCGACTTGGGCTGTTGTTGAGATTCTATTTCTAAAATTGTTATCTGCATTTGAAAACGTAGTGCTATTATCTACTGCCTCAGCGTATATTTTCAAACTTACTTGACTACTAGAATTATTATAAGCGACTACTAAAATATTAGCAGAAGAAATTGTTGCACCTTGAGGAATTGGAACAGTAGTAAATCTTAAGCCGGCCCAAGTATCCCCATAACTAGACGAACCACTACGGTTTCCTAAACGCATATTACTTGCACTAGTTGCATAGGTGCCGTTCTGACCATCGTACTCAAAACCGTCATCTGAATTATTAACAATTACCTCCTTTGGTATGGCTATTGAATTAGTACCAAATGCACTTAAATTAAAGGTAAGATTGGCACTATCATAAAGATTTGAAAGAGCAATAGGTGGTGAAATTATGGAAGATCTTATTTTACCATTATTAAGCGCAGATTGACCATACACCTCAAGGTTGTCAAAGTTTATGGCGTTATCATCCACATTTACTGTTACTCTGACTTCTAAAGTAGATCCATTTAAATTACTGCTTGAAGCAATATAATTACCAAAATTACCAACTTTTAAGCCATTAACAGAAAAATAAGTCCACGAACCACCATTAACCCTGTATTCACAATTAACATAATCAAAATTAGTTAAGGTCCCTGTTTCCCAAACATTAAAACTAATTCCTACATTGGAATAATTACCAATGTCAATTAATGGAGAATACCAGTAAGCATTGGTATTAACATCTTGTGCTTGTAAATAATCACCCGATACTACTTTAAAGTAGTCATTAGCGTTTAGTAAATTGGAAGTGGTATTAGCGGAATTTGGAATTATATTCCAATCAACACCGTTTGTATTTATGGAATTATAAAGTGCACCAAAACCAATTTGGTTCTTAAATTCTTCTTTGTAAATGATGGTACCATTGCCAGAATTCTGCCAACCGGATTCAAAATAAAAATAGGATGAGTTATTAATTCCAGAAGAAGGACCCGTGTTATCAGTAGGTGTTTCTCCAGAATTTAATTTCCAAGCGCCTTTCTCAACACCAAAATCTCCTGACCAATTGCTATTTTCATCTATTAAATCATTAAATAAAATTACTGGTTTATCAATTGGTAGCAGTGGGGTTCCATTACCCTCTCCTGGATCGATTGTTCCCCAAAAATACTCCGCATTACTTAAGCTATTTTGCCCAAAAAGTGGAAGGCAAAAGAATATTAAATAATATATCGCTGTATTTCTGAACATAAAAAAGTAGCATCACTTTTTATGAACAGCATCTGCTTTAATGGTTGGTGTTTGACCCATCCAAATTTCAAAAGGCATATCTAAATTAAAAACTCTACCCCTTCCATTGGATGTAGTGTCGTGGTAATTTTCCCATGTGTATGGGCCACCATAAGTACCTAAATCATTTCTAGTCATATCAATATCGTAATATTGAATACTTGGATTCCCTTTATTAATAGCATTTGCGCCAACAGTTATTTTCCCATCAGTTGTGCTGTAGGTATAGTTAGAGGAGATTTCTAAATAATTGTTATAATTAGTCGAATTTAACGAATTGTCCCAGTAGACTCCACCGTATGAATAATAATTAGGATTTGATGATACAAAAACATTATACTGGACTATTGGATAATAAGATGATGTGTACAAAGAACTTGAACCAATGTGTTTCATTCTGTACGAATTACTTGTCACATAAAGATGACTAAAATAGTTATTATAAACATTAATATTAGAATAATCTCTATTGTTATCAAATATTAAATTATTTCCATAATTAGTATATGAACTATTTGATCTGATAAAAGTATTGTTAAGTATATTGTTCCAACCTGAGTTAGAAAGTTTGGTATAATTAATTTTTAGCTGAATAGTAGTCATGTAGAAAAAATTGTTAGCCACAAAATAATTATGGTCTTGGTTATTTATGTCACATTCAGAAGTGAATTTATTGGCCAAAATATAGGTTGTATCATTTTGAGCAGTTCCAGTTCCAGATTTTAAATCGAAACTACTAAGTTTTGAACCAACAAGACTTCCAAACTTAAAGTCTACATCTAAATCGTCATCTTCACAGTACAGCATGTTAAAACTTAGACCATAAATGTTGGCGTTTATATCCGTATTTACTTGAGAATCTACCAAATAAAACTTACACGCAGTAGCATCAGTGGCTGTTCCACTAGAGAAACTCAATGCGCTAATGTCACCCCCAATAATTCTAATTTCTTTATTGGCAACTGCTTCAATAGTCATAGTACCATTCAAAGTAAAAGTAGTACCAGCTGAAGCACTAGTTACCGTTACAGATTTATTAATGGTAACATTTTCAACTAAGTTCATTAGTGTTGAAATAACAATTCTATCGCCATCATTTGCAGCTTGCACTGCAGCAGTTAGGGAGGTATATGTTCCAGTTGCTCCTGAGCTATTTACGTAAAGATCAGCAGCTTTTAAATTAAATCCAATCATTAAATAAAATAGGATTAAGTATATTTTTTTCATAGTTGTTGCTTTAATTAATTTCATATTTATTTTTGATGTACCGCATCTGCTTTTAAAGAAGGAGTTTGTCCCATCCACAATTCAAAAGGCACATCTAAATTGTAAACTCTTGCTTTTCCAGTGGCAGTGTTGTGAAAGTTATCCCAAGAATAAGGACCTCCATACGTTCCAACATCGTTTCTGGTCATGTCAATGTCATAAAACTCTATGCCATTATTTCCTTCATTAATTCCTTTACCTGCAGTAACTTTACCTGTAGAACTATTGTAGGTATTTCCAGAAAATGTTACTGCCTGATTATGGTTGGTATTTGATAAGTTAGTATTCCAATAAACCCCTCCGTCAGTACCATGATTGGATACAAATACATTGTATAGTATCATTGGTTGGTTATTGGTGCTTAAACTACTTCCACCAATGTGCTTATTGTAGGTTGAGCTACTACTATTTCCATTATGGACAAAATAGTTATTAAAAACATTTACATTAGAGTAATCTCTATTGTTATCAAAACTTAAATTATTTCCGTAACCTCTATAACCACTAGGCATAACAAATGTATTATTGAAAATATTACTAGTTCCTGAATTTGAAGCTTTTGTATAATTCAAATAAAGTTGTACATAATAATTATTTGAAAAATAATTATTGGCAATTAAAAAATTGTGATCTTGATTTTCTATTCTACCTTGATATGTAAATTTGTTTCCAATAATTTTGGTAGTGTCATTTTGAGCAATTCCAGAGCCATTTTGAAGAAAAAAACTTTTTATATTAGAACCAATTATACTACCATACTTAAAACTTACTTCCAAATCCGTATCATTACAATACATTAGATTTAAATTTAATCCACTTAACGTGGTATTTATATTTGTTGAAACTTGTGAGTCAATTAAATAAACCTTACAGTCAGTAGCATCTGTTGCCGTTCCAGATGTAAATGATAGCTCGTCTAACTCTGCCCCTATCAATCTAATTTCTTTATTGGCAACTGTCTCAATAGTCATGGTACCATTTAAAACAAAAGAACTTCCGGAAGCTGCACTTGTAATTGTTACTGATTTAGAAATCGTAACATCTTCAATTAAATTCATTAAGGTTGAAATTATAATACGATCTCCATCGCTAGCAGCAGTCAAAGCCGACGAAAGAGTTGTGTAAGTTCCTGAAGCACCAGATGAATTAACATAGATATCTGACGCATAAGTTTGGAAATTAAATAACAAAGAAAAAATAGATAATAAACGAAAAGTATTTTTCATAATTGAAATATAATAAATAAAACAATTATAATTAATAATTGTACTATTATACAAGTTATTAAATGATAATTAATAAGTGAATTTACGTAAAATCACTTATTATAAAATGATTTAATAACCAAAGTCAGTAGTCCAGTAATGAGTATAACTACTTCCTTCTGTTTTGACATAGCCTACTCCAATTGTTTTAAATTTTGGATTGAACATGTTTCTATAGTGCCCTGGACTGTTAAACCACTGATTATAAGTTCTATCTCCAGTTGATGAACCGGCAGCAATATTTTCACCATAAGATGTTCCGAACTGGTAGATTCTAGCAAAAGTTCCACAAACTCTTTCTAAGTGTCCAGTAAGGTCACTTCTATCGTAGGAAGCATGTTCAAAATAATTATCAGTTCCCATATCATAAGAATGATATCTTGCTGCTCTAAATAAATCCCAATCAATTTCTAGTTCGTTCATACCCATTTCTTTTCTTGCCTTATTTAAAGTGTTAAAAAACTTGCTTTCCTGTATTATACTAGATGATGGAACATCCTCATCTCCAGTTGGTTTACCATAATTAGAGTAACTATTACTATAAATTAAATGATTTCTATCTAATAACTCTTGCTTAGCTAAAACTTGTTTCTCCTTTATGAAATATCTTCCCATTTTATCTAGCTTCTTTAAAAGTAATTTCATGTTGCTATTTTCAGAGTTTTGAATAGATTTTCTGTAGGACATGTAATTCTTATGCCTCTGCTTTTCTAGTTTAATATCCTTAACTAAATTCTTATAGGTCTTTTTAAGATTCTTTTTTGAAAGTTTCAACCACCACTCTACTTTAGTTTTAATATTAAAATATTTTCTAAAATCCTCATTATATTTTTTCATTCGTCTTTTATAATTCTCTATAAGGTATTCTGCTTCATTAGACTCATTTAAATCAATGTAAGAGTTCTTTTTAGCAGATTTAAGAGCTTTTAAAGCTTTAGAGGTATTCTTTTTATCCATTTTAATTTTAGTCTTTAAAACCTTTAAATAACTATTGAGATCTTTCAGTAAAATAGCTAGGTTATCATGGTTTATAGAATTGGCATTATCAAATCTCCTATTTAAAGCTGATTTATTAACCATTTCCTGATTAAAGTAGATGAAAGCATAATCTAACTTCTTTTGTAAAATGAATTTGTTTAGTTCTTTCTTATTGGAAGCATGTATGTCTGTTACCTCTTTTTCGCTTGAAGAAAAAACACTTTGTTTATCAATGTTGTAAATCAAAAAAATAGAATCTATATTTTTTTCGTTTCTCCTCAGCTCGCGTTCTAAACTATCTTCTAAATTTAGATAAGCTTTTGCTAAGCCAAGATTATGTTTTTTAGGAGTTGGTCTTTTGGTATTAGCCAAAGTAAATTTATCAAATTTAGATTTTGATTTGTTAGTAGACTTTTGATAGCTAGTTGCAGTTCTATCAATTTTCTTAGCACTTGAAATTTGTTGGTTATTTTCCTTAATTCTATTCTTTATTTTTTTATTTAGACGCTTATTAACTAAGGATAAGGTATCTAACCAAGCCAAACTTCTAGATTCATAATGAGAGAATTCTTGGTTATTATTATCTATACTTTTTTTAAGATTTTCAATTGCTAAATCTCTGTAAGAATTCATTTTTCCTCTTATATTGCTAGAAGCAATTAGTTGTTTTTTTTCTGGATTATAATATTCTGAATAAAGAGATTCAAATAATAAAAAATTGTTAAACCCCAACAATCGGTTGTTTTCTGGAGCATTTTTTTTAGAAATTGTATTCTCTAGTTCCAATCTATTCCTCTTCCCCATTGCTAAATATTCTTTAAGTGGGTAATTGGTAGATTTATCCACCATTAAATCTGAACTCCTATCTACAACATAGTTTTTACCCAGCTCAAATTCTTTTATGGTTACTGGTTTTTTTAAAAACTGAAAAAAATCAAAAGTTGGTAGATGAGACGAAACCATAATTGATGGATCTACATGAAACCAATTAGGATTGTATTTATGTACATAATGAAATTCTACTTCGTATGGTTTTTCAAATAGTACCCACAAAGCTTTTTTTAGAAGTTGTTTTTTAGGCTCAATGTGTCCAGCTCCCCATGTAATATCCATAAGCTCCCACTTATTGTCTATATTAACAGCAGACCACGCATGTTCTGCCCTGTAAAGTGTGTCACCAGGAAAGAAATCAAACTCCCTAACATATCCATTGATAGTTTCAGATTTTAAACCTACAGCTTCACACATTTCGTTGAATAGTTCTGCATATTCAGAACAAAGAGCTCTTCTTTTTTTTAAAATTTCTTTGGAAGTGTGTCTAGATAGTGTATTACTTAAAAATGCACTATAATCGTATTTAATGTTTTTAGCTATCCAATAGGTAATTGCATATACCTTACTTTCTTCATCTTCTAAGTCCTTAGTAAGTTTAGCAGCTAGTGTTGTAGGAAACTTAGCATGTTTATGCAAAATCCATTTAGAACTTCTTTGTATACTTTTTTTGTCTTCTTTTGAGAGAGCACTTTGAGAGTGAAAAATAGTGAAGGAGAATATAAATATACTTAACGCAAGGAGTTTTAAGTTTCTAACTTTCATGGCGGTTTATTTAATGGTTAGGTATATTCTATTCTATAGGCTAATTTTTATCTATTTACTCATATAATCCAATAATTTTAAAATGGTACAGTTTATTTATTATTTAATTTTTCATTAATTATATTTTAACTTATAAACTTTATTGTCAGTGGTGTCACATTGACCTTTGTTATCTAATATCATCTCTAAACTTCGCAATGTATTTGAAATTGCTATGTGATATTCTGTATATATGTTTTGATCTATTTCACCAGCTTCGTAATCTAATTCAACCCAAAATTTTATTTGTTCTAAGTTGTGTATACAAGATTTCATATCTGGTTTACAATAAATATATACTTTCTCTTCACTTGCATTTCCTGATAGCATAAGCATTACTGCTGTAAAAATTAAAATCTTTTTCATATTCTTATTTGTTATTTTATCTATTTATTTGACTCGACTTTAAAGTGTTTCAAATCAGAAGCACAGCTGTCTAAACTTCTTACCATTTGCATATAGAACATTGCAAAATCAGCAGTTAACTCTCCTTCATCGTATTGTTTTTCAAACATCTCTTCTAGCATTCTACATCTACCTTGAATAAATTCTAATCTCATTTTATATTGAGCAGGATTTATTGGAAAATCTGGTTGTTTAAATGACATTAGTGAGCATGTCATTAATAGTATCAGTGTTATTTGTTTCATGATTTTATTTTTTAATTGATTATTATTTAATCCATTTTGGATTATTTCCTCTTGTATCTAAAAGTGGAAGTTTTCCTGTTTCTTTAGTATCGCATTGACATCCCGACGGATCTAATATCATTTCGATACTTTTAGAGGTATTCTCTGCTACTAGCTTATAGGCTTCGTATTCGTTTTTAGAAATTTTTCCATCTTTAAAATCTAGTTCTAACCACAATTCCAAGTGATTCAAATTCTGAATGCATTTTTGAAGATTTGGTTTACAGTGTATAATGGCCCATTCATTATTAATATTAGAATTACTAGATGTCAATCCCAGAAATATTAAGGCGATTATTATTATTTTTTTCATGATTTTAATTTTTAATGTCTGATTTTCACTTTTTTGGTTAATTGTACTAATTCGTCTTCTTCCACTTTGTATTTCACTTTATTGATCATCACAATCTCTCCATTTTTATTCTTTTTAAACTGATCAATGTCATCTTCTACAGTATGAAGAGATCCTTTACTGTGGTAAGCCAACTTTATATAATCTGGATTAATATCTTCTTTCTTATCTACTCCACATAGAACTATTCTAACTGGATAATTGATTTGTTTAAGTAATTCCATATCTCTAACAGTGCTGTTGTTGTCTACAATTACTACTACATCGTCATGATCGTAAGAACTATTTACAGACTTTATAATAGCTTCTAAATCATTTTCTGCATGATCAGTGTTTTTATCGTATCCAAGCTTAGTAAAGTAAGTTATTGCTTTGCCTATCTTCTTATAATCTTTAATGCTAGTAAAATAAATACCTCCTGCATTACCTATTTCTAGAGATTCTTTCTCACCATCGTTAAAAAATGCAAACTTGGATATATCATCCTTATCAGTTCTAAGTAAATGCCATAACAACACTTCAGATCCATAAGGAGCCATGCTTCCACTACAATCTGTTACAATTAGCATGTTTTTCCAGTTTTCCTTATTTCTTTTAGCTACTTCAAACATCTTTTTTCCTGCAACTTGTGCTGTAACATTAGCCTCAAATTTTTTCAAAATTCTTTTGTAATTATTTTGATGTTTTATGGACGGTAGTTTTGAATAATGAATTACTACACCATGTATTTGTTTCTTTGCTTGATAAATATTTTTGGGATCATCCTGAAGAATTAAATTCCATTTAATACCTCTGTCATAATAAAAAGCGCTGTCTAGTTCTTTTAGAGAGTATATCCTATTTGCAATTAAATCTTTATAGTCTTCTCTCCAGTTTTCTAAATCTGAAGGGTAAAGCGTCATAACTATATCTACTCTTCTTGGCCTTTTGTCCCTTTCTCCATTTATTAAAGTTTTTGGATTTAATATTTTATCAGATCCATAATTCATTTTAAGATGAATGGTGTTGCTATCATTAAAATCGTATTTACCAGTAAAGTAAACTTTAGGAGTTTTTGGGAATAAGTTTCTTACAATAGTGTTATCGGTAAGTCTTAAACTATCTGCAGCAAATAGATTACTACTAATGAATCCAAATAAAAGAGCAATTAAAATTACCAGGATTCTAAACTTGTTGTTACTGGTTATTTGTAAGAATTTTTGAAACGAGGTTTTATTATATAAACTATACATAGCATATTATTTTAAAGGTTAATAATTATGGTTTAACTGTACAGTTTATCTTATAAGCTTTTGTTTGCTTATATAATCCTAAGAACTAGAAAATGGTACAAAACATGAAATTAGAAGAGTAAGTATATTCATATTTGCAGAACTAACTATATGTCCTAACAGGAATTCACTCCCATCCGTTTTTAATATATGATGGGATTTTTTTTTCAATAGTTTTAACAGGTCTAACTCGATTATAGTTTACTTTAAGCTGCTGTTCAATTCTTTCATATAGTTTATATCTTTTGTTAGGATTTAATCCATATGCATAATTAATATTCTCATTAAAATTAAAAACATGTCTCCTATCACTATCAAAGTAGGAATAGTAAATTTCATCACTTGCCCAATAAGTTGTATAAATAGATCCTCCATTTTTCATAATATCATGATCATCGGCGAACCCTCCTATAGAATGTCTATTTTTATACATCATTGATATTTCCGCTGGAGTTGGAAGTCTCCATCCAGGACCAAGCTCAGAACAATTTAAATAAGCGTTGTCATAGGGATAATTGTATTTATTAAACCTCCCTTGTGGTTCATTATAGAATTTTAGAAAGTAATCATCGCTAACGGTATCATACTGCCCTATAGGACCTTTATTTTTAAAGATCTTTTTATATTCTTTAAAATCAATTATTAAATCTGATTTCATTATTTCTATTTCGGTTTTGCCTACAGCTATGTAGTTTCCATTCATAGATGATTGAATTTCTTCATCTGACATTTCAAGATGTTCTGTAAAATATTCAATTGTATTCTCACTAAGAATTCCTCCATAACCAATGCTGTAGTAAAGATCAAAAGATAAAGTAGGGTTTGATTTAGCATTAGCTTTACCTTTCCTTTTAGAATCATACCAACCATTCGTAATTGCAGCTACTCTTGCTGCTTTTGGTGGATGTGTTTTACTTCCTTTTTCTGGAAAATAGGAAAATACATTTTTAGCAGTTTCAACACTAGCCCCAAGTTGATGTAAAATAAAACCAGCAAACTTATCTGCTTCTAACTCTTCTTCGTGTCTGTTCTTAGGCTCTGTAATGGTGTGTCCAGATAAGTGATGTCCTATTTCGTGAGCAAGAATAGCAAGCTCTGTATAATCAGTATTAGTAGCATCATTCATTTTCTCTATAAATTCCTGATTATAATAAATAATTCTTTTACATCCCCCTTTATCATCACACTCTACTACTGCACAGGCGTTATCTACATTGGCAGATTTTATTTCAAAGTTAGGAGGAAGACCAGTTAGTTTCATAATCTTCTCTAATGCATTATCAGCATCAATATCAGATGCAAAAGCATAGACCTTCTGATTAATTACATCCTTATCAAAACCACAAGAGTTCTCTATTAAAACTTCATATTTATTTTCTTGAACTGTTTCAGCGGATTCAGAGCCACAACTTACCAGTAACACTATTGAGAACATAAACACAATAAGTTTCTTCATTTCATAAGTTTTAAACCATTAAAGTAAGAAAAAGTTGACTTGGTTAAGATATCAAAGGGTGAAACTCCTTAACAATGCTGAAAAGGAGTATCATAAGTATTTAAAAAAAAAATATGTTAAATAACTATATTATTGCGATATAGTGTAGTCACAAGACCATCCAGAAACTTCAGTTTTTGCATACATTTTACCTTCTGCATAAACTCTAAAGCTTTCATTACTGGTGGTTAATGCTAACACTTCCTCTACTCCTGAGGCCATAGTTATAGTTTGACTCCCTTTAGGGCTAAGGCTAAAGGCAGAAACTATAGATCCTCTTCTATTTTTAATTGTTATATTTTTCTTTTCTAGACTGTTATTAGTTACGGTAATTTGTTCGCATGGTGATTGTACATCATCATTAAAATTCGTAAAAGATGCAAGAATTAATGACAAAGTTATAATTGATAGTAGTTTAAATTTTTTCATTTTGTAGATTTTTTTTGTATTAATCTAAGATAAGATAGATTTAAAAACAAGAATATTAATGGCAATTAGGTGAATTAACCTATTTATTAAGAAAGCAGAGGGAGGTTAGTCCTTAATTACTTTCACTTCTTCAAATCTAAGTCCATAAGTAACTTTAATTAAATACATTCCACTTGGATAGTCATCTAAGCTAAGATTAGTGCTATTAGTAGTTTCTAAGAGCTTTCCATTTAAATCATAGAGCTTTGCTTGAAAGCTTCCATTATAGTTATCTATTTCTATTTTGATTATAGTGTTAGTTGGGTTAGGGTGAATTTTTAAGTTAGAAGATGATTCTTCTTCTAAAACACCAACGTTATAATCCCATATCAAACCCACATATTCTGGATGGTCAATAAATGGATTTCTATTATTCTGGTAATTGTAATAGATTATATCGTTTCTGTTACGCTCCCAGTCATCTACAGAATCTTCATAATGCCATTGAATTAATGTATTTAATCTTGCATAAACAGGGTCAGAAGTGTTATTATCTGCTGGCAAATAATCAATTAATTCTAAATCTGGCTCTCCATTAGCACCCTCATATCTTGTAGCCATATAGAAAACCATTCTTGCAACATCACCCTTAACTTCATCTCTTGGTTGCCAAACCCAATTTGTTGAACTCGTAAAACACCCTGTGTAGTTTCCATTGTCTAAATATGGATTAGAACAAGTATCAAACCAACGATTATTCTTTGCTGAGTTGACAGATGGATCTGCAGGTCTTAAATGATGAGCATCTGTTCCAGCTCCTCTTTTTGATCCAAAATCACCATGTGATTTAGACCAAATATGTTCTCTACTCCACCCACTTCCGCTATTCCATTCTTGCGCAGCATCAACAGACCATCCAGTGTAAAATAGAATTACTTTAGTAGAGTCATTAGGATCTTTATCAGTTTGTTTTAAAATATCCCATACGTCAGTAGATGACGATGTATATGGAAATTCAGTATGATCTTTAATAATATTATGTAAGGCATCTTTCAGAGAATTACCTACTAACGTATCTACACCGTTGTAATAACCATTAGGTATTTGACTGTAGATTAAAGTTGAAAATATTTGAATAACTGCTATTAAAATTATCCTCATAACATAAATATTTATGTATTAAAGTTAAAAAAACAGTACAAAAATTGTACTTAATTAGAAAACAAATGAGGATCCTTTATTATTAGACATAAAGAAAAAAAGATAATTTCTAAATCGTTGAATTATTGACACTGTAATTTAAAAAATTAAATAGACTATTATTTATATAAAATCAAACTATTATTTAATTTATTAAATTCCCAATTTCTAAATTTATCAAGTAAGCTCTTTCCACACAACATTCCTCCTTCTTCTACTACAGCTATGACGACGTTATTTAAAATAAAATCACCAATTTTAAGATTATTGACTTTAATAATATCAGCAATAATTTCTTCATTATTTGCCAAAACATATTTACTTTTTCCTAAATAACTATTTTTATCAATTGCACCACTTATCAAAAGCTCTCTTTCAAAATTCCTGTCAATTACAAGATCTGATGCTCCAGTATCAAACAAAAAATATTTAACAACCCCATCAATTTCAATCTTAATTTTAAAAGCATTTGAATAGTCTATAAGACGAATTTCAGAACTAGAAACAGAGCCCGAAATGTCTTCAGGTATATAACTGTTTTCAAATTGATTTAAAGTAGATTCTAGTTTGTTGAAAACCTTTCCAACGCACGGCATAACTATCTCATTAAAAGCAACACTACTTTCATCTGAAGCCTCTTGTAAATCTTTAAAAGTATATCCTTTAGAGTACAAACTATTTATTGCACAACTGCAATATTTTTCTGCATCTGATTTTGACCAATAATAATCTTCATCTGGTAATCTAAGAACTTCATCTACACAAGATTTTATTCCTAATTCTTTGGAATATTTATTAAGCTTGTTATTAGAGTAAACATAATCATCTTCAATATTCATGTGTTCTTCTACACATTTATATATTAAATTAAAATTATTTTCTTTAAGAAATAAAGAAACTACATCGTCATTTTTAACAGCTTCTATTAATTCAGTACTGAGAATTTGAGGTATTAAATTATCACAAACACAAGAACAATACTGGTACTTGTTGACATTTATTCCATTTAAATCTATAGTCTCTTTATCAAATCCATCCATACAAGAATTAAGAAATACAGATTTATCTCCTAAATTGACATTATCTTTAGTATATAAGTTTTGAGAAAAATAGATGGTTGAATAAAAAAAAATGAAAAGGAAAAAAAATTTCTTCATAACAATATACCAAGATATTAAATTAGAGAAAAAATTAAGTTAAAATATTAATCTTTCTAAGTAAACTCAGAAATCACATAAGCGGCCAATGCCAATAAAATAAGAAATAAAAACCATTTTTTACTTTTGTAAATAGGTGGTTTTTTTCTTTTGGTTAGTTCATTATAACTAACAAATAATTTATCAAAGTTTTGATGCTTCATAATCTGTGCATCGGTAAGCTTTATGGTCTTTTTACCTTTATGTATTGTATACTTTTTCATTACTTATTATGAAATAATTTTTTAAGCTTATCAATAGCTCTATAAACTTTAATTTTGGCATTATTGCCAGTAATTCCTAATACTTCCCCTATTTCATTAAAAGACAATTTTTCAAAATATCGCATTTCTATTAAGTCACTTTGATCTTCTTTCATTTCACTTAAACATTTCATTAGATGATTTACGTGATTTGTATTGTCTTCAATTTCTAATTCTCCTAAAAAAGTGACAGCATCTCTGTCATTAATCTCTACTTCTTGAACTTTATTATTATCACGATAGTATTTATATACTTCGTTAGATGCAATTCTATATAACCATGAAGAAAAAGGAAAGCCCATGTCTCTATACTTTGTAAGATTGACCATGGCTTTCATGAAAGTATTTGAAGAAAGTTCAGCAGCTAAAGTTTCATCTGCAGTTTTCTTTAAAATGAATAAAAATATCTCCTTAAAATACTTGTTATAAAGCGCAGAAAACTTCTTTCTGTCTTGCTGGGCAGCAAGAACCATTGGGAAATCTTTTGATCGCTTAGGAGTAGACAAAATTTAGTTAATTATAGTACTGTAATCCAAATATATAGTTTTGGTACAAAATTTAATTAATCGTAAAAAGTTACATTTTTAATAATTTCATAAAAATAACTAATTAAATCTTTAGGCTGTTTCTATTAATAAATCGTAAAAAGTTACAAAAAGTACTAATAAATCGTAAAAAGTTACATGTCTAATAATTCCATAGTAACAAGTCTTTAAATCTCAAGACTACAGCAGCTAATAAATCGTAAAAAGTTACCAAAAGCACTAATAAATCGTAAAAAGTTATATTTCTAATAATTCCATAGTAACAATTCCTTAAATCTCAAGACTACAGCAGTAAATTGATTGAAAAAGTTAGCTACTAAAATTATGTAAATCACTAAAACCACCAATTGATTATACTGAATGAATTATACCTTATAACTTATTAAAGAAAATGTATTTTAAAAAATACACTTAAGAAACTTTTTTATGTAAATGATAAAAAATAAAAATTGGTAAAAAAATTACATCAAATACAGTCAATGATAAATCAAATGGTATTGACATTAAAATCGTAGAAGAAAAATTTAGTAAATCAAAAAACTCTGTTTCTATTATGTATACTGCAATCGGTAAAAAAACCGAAACCATAATAATTAGTCCATAAATCAATAAGTAAAAAATTGATTTACCTATCTGTTCTTCCTTAGAATTAACGGAAACCTTATTTCTAATAGAACCAAATAGATAGCTTTCTAAACTTGGGTTGAAATTAATCTTATTCACATACATAAAACGAATGGATTTAATAAAAATTGTACCATTTTTAATTTAATGGATTATACAATTAAAATCAGCCTATAAGAAGATACTACTTAACCCTTAAAACAACAACAATGAAAAATTCATTTTTTAAGCTATTAGTAGTATTACTTTATTTCGCTTCTTCCCTATTCAATTCTCTAATTTCTCAGTACAATACATCCGCTGTGTTGGTAGTTGGTACTGATTCAGACATTTCTAGTTCTGTTGTAGCATTAGATAAGATAGGAGAATTTTTAGAATCTAAAGGAATAAAAACTTACAAGTTTTACGATGAAAAATCTGATTGGGAAGCCATAAAAAAAGCTGCTAAAAATGCTCACTTCTTTGTTTATTCTGGTCATGGTAGTAATATGGGCAAAAACGGAACTGGTGGATTAGTAATAAAAGACATGATTTCCAATAGTGAAATAGAAAATGAACTAGTCTTAAAGAAAAACTCTGTTGTACTGTTTCAGTCTGTTTGTAGAGGTGCTGGTTCTTCTGCTGGTGACAACGGCGATATTGGTATTAAAAAAGCAGAAGCTAGAGTTTCTGACTATGCAGAACCATTTTTAAAAATTGGTGCACAAGTCTATTATGCCAATAACTGGCAGAATGGTTGCTTAGGTTTTTTAGAAAACATGTTTGACGGAAAACCTGCTGATGAAAGTTTCAATAATTCTGTTGGTTGGTGGTCAGAAGTTGAATTAAAGAAAAACTATGTTTATGACCACGACAAAAAGATCGGAATAGCTTCACACGAAGGAAGTGGAACTGTTACTGTGACACATACTGTAAATGGAGTTAAAACAGTAGAAGAAAGACCTGCCTGTAAAGAATATGATATTGCTTATGTAGGTAATCCAACTTTTAAATTAAATCAAATAAATACTTCAAGATGAAAAACATAAAAAACCTAATCATACCTCTATGTATACTTTTAGCAAGTTGCAATCAAACTTATTATAAATATTATGGTCCTTATTTATCTCTTGGAAATGATATTGAGTTAATAAAAGAAAGAATAAGAATTGATTCTGCTTCAGGAAATATAAGTCCTATTAGAGCCACAGATTATCTAAAAGAGCTACATATATTAAAGCTTAAGACTTACAATGTTGCTTATGACTCTCCAAAACCAATATTAATGCCATTTAATGGAAGATGGATGACTTATGAAACATGGGAAGAATGAAAAATTTTATTATAATTTTTAGTATTTCGTTAATTACGTTTTCTTCATGTAATTTTAGAACTTATGATAATATTTATCTTTCTAAAAACTTAGATAAGTCCATTCATAATATTGAAGTACTTCAGAAATGGTTGTATTGGGATTACCAAAACAATAAAATACCAGAATATGTACTTAACGAGTATAATACTGTTCTAGAAAACACTAAACTTTCTTTAATAAAAAAAGAGAGAAAGTTGGAAAAGTATATAAATGAGGATTAAGCCATTATTTCCAATCCTCTTTGATCCATCTTTTTAAATAATTCTGGCAAATCCTTATTGGGATATTTTTCAAGTTCTTTATTAATATCTACAAAATGGTAATTTTTTCTAATAACGAGCTTTTCATGGATTTGATTGGCTTGTTTGTTTCTTATGGTTCCCTCTAGCTTAAATGGTAAATACGCTAATATTTTAAACTGAATTTCTTTTTCATCTAAATTTTGAATTAAACTCAATAACATTTTTTTCGAAGTTTTACCTCCTAATCCCGAAACAACCACATATTTTCTTTTTATAGAACATAATTGAATAATTTCTTCAATAGTTAAATATTGTTGTATAGACTCTATTTTGTATTTGTTGTCCATTAGGGTAAAGGCTTCTCCCCCTTTTTCTTTCCAGGCTTTTGCAACATTTAATCCACTAGTCCCCAGTCCTATATAAATAGGTTTTTTCCTTTTATAAATTATTATAAATACTAAAACAAAGAGAATAAATACAGCAAGTGGTATTAGGTAGATCATATATTAAATAATTTTTTTATTAAGTCCAGCTATCCACCTATGAGGAATATCTCCAAATTTAGCAGCCATTAATGTTCCAGCTATGCAGCCATTGGTATCGGCATCTCCTCCTTCATTGATTATGGTAAGAAGCCCATTTTCAAAGCTTTCTGAGTAATAATATCCCCATAGCCCAGCACAAAGAGATTTTAGAGTATATCCCCAGGTCTTGCTATCCTCTAAATTTAGCGATGCAATATCTTTGGTTAAGTTATTTTTAATGTAATCTACAGTTCTAGAATCTAAAGTAGATATACTTTCTAAAATAGATTTTAAAGACGTATCTCCCCCATTTATTTGTCTACATAGTAATAGTCCATGAATTTGGCAACTATCTACACAACGTGGGTCAAAATGCGTAAGCTGGCATACTTTTTTAGTGTTTTCTAGTACTTTTTTTTCATTCTCATAACTGTGAATGACTACGGCAGCATTTCTCATGAGTGAGCCATTGGGAGCAAGGTCACTTCCTTTCATTCGCCAAATAAATTCTGCACATTGTTCCGGCTTGGAAGTATATTCTGGAAGCTTTAAAATTTCATAGGTGGTCTTCCCTATTCCCATGGGATTGTCATTGAACCAATTTTTAAATTCTTGAGCTATATCAAGAGAGTTGACAAAACCATATTTTTTAATGCTTTTATCTATACATAGAAACTGATCGGTATCGTCTGTCCAAGCACCAACTTCAAATCTAGAACGGTGTTCGTCTCTTATGATATCGTTGTAATTGTGAATTCCATTAGGATAGTTTTGGGCTATTTCTGCTTTAGTCATAAATTCTGTAGCTAATCCCAATGCATCGCCAATAGCCTGACCGAGGTAAATATTTTTGATTTTAGATAGCAATAGATTTAATTTTTTATAAATTTAAGGAGTAAGTACGTAAAAATGTTACAATCTTAAATTAGAATTTTAAATTATCAAACCAGAATATTTAGATAGCTAACCATCTAAACCCGATACAAATGGATGTATTGCGGAAGACTGATGAGGGCTAAATTCATTGACACACCAGAAAAATTGTCATGAAAATTTAGTCAAATAATTGGATAGCAATAATTTTTTTTAGAATCATATTAAGTTAAAAAATGGAGTTAAAAGTATTGAGATCTCATGATTATGGTAATGTTTTAAATAGTGATAGGAATAGTAATTATTACCACAAATTTTATTTCTCTTTTTTTGAATTAAATAATGGAAGTTTAATTTCTGTTATGAAAATTGAAAATTTTAAAACCCATAAATTAATTCATACTGAGCTTCAGTATAACTATGTAAATGACTATAAAATGGGGGAAGATTTTTCAATTTATTGGGAAAGAAGTTTTAATAAAGATTTGAATAAAATAAAGCATCCTGATATAGCTGAAAAAATATTAATTAAAAGTTATTTAAACAGCAGTTTAAATAATCTATTAATTTAAAACAGAATATAAAGTTTTTAAATCATTAATAGATAAACCATATTCGCGATAGTATTTTTCAATTATGTCTTGTACTTTCTCATATTTTTTTTCATTTTCATCAAATAACAACTCATCTTCGAAGCAACTTTCATAAAGCTTTTCTAAGTATAAATCTTTATTTTTAAAGACATTATTGTAGATATTATTTAAAATTAATTCTTCAATTAAATTTCCTTTGTCTTTAGACTCAAACCTAAAACCTTTTTCAATCAACCTTTTATAAAAAACTATAATTTCTTCAGCTCTTTTCATTGGTAACAAGTGATTCTTTTCAATTTTCTTTAGAAAATTTTCAATAGTTTTTTTTTCAATTTTAAATTCTTCATTAGTATTAGCTATGTTATGTAATTTCTGAATTACTGACCCTCCATTACTCAACAATATTGATATCCCATTGAAGTAATCAAAATCTTCGCTATTTTCAATAAATGAAGATCTTTTAACTTTTTCTTCTTGTGAAATTAAAAAAGGTTTTAATTCATTTTTTATTTCAGTTGAAATTAAAATATTCGATTTAACAAAATTCCAACATTCTAAAGTTTTAGTTTTTTCCTGTGCAGCTGCACCACCAAACTTTGCTATTTGATTCCAAGTTAATTTTATTAATTTTTCTAAAATTGAATCTAAATCAGAATTAATACGGTCCTTTGAGTTAATGGCTTTCGCCAATAAATATTTATAGTTATAAATCCCCCAATAGTCTAATTGACCACTAGTAATTTTATGTATTATTGCTGTAGTATAAATAGCAGTACTCATTGCTACCGGTGCGTGAGTTTTAGTTATTGGATCAATAGTAAGACTTGGATAAACTTTCCCTGTAGAAGTTCCACAGAGCTTTTTAATTCTTTTAAATAAAAGACCAAGACCTATTAAATTTTTATAATTATTAAAATTAATCTCCTCTCTTTGAAAGTGCTTATTATTCATGTAGTCTTTGAACTGCTTTTGAGCACCAGTAGCAGCTATGTGAGGTAATTCTTCCATTATATTTGCCCAACGAGCCAAATCAATTTTATCAAACATCAAAGATTTGGGATGTGTTTCAAGCCATCTTTGTTGAGTTTTACCTGTACCACTAGTCAATTTAGAAACATTAAATTGACCCTTCATTCTTTCAAAAAAATAAAATATATTTCTTTCATCAACGGTCTGTATTGGATTTTTTGCAGATATTTTCTCAATTTCTACTAACATCTTATCATTAGCAAAAAAGTCACTTTCAGAAACAGCAGATTGTGTATTTGCAGCTTGAGAAATTTTATTCACAATTGATGAATATTCTTTGTTTTTTTTGAGCTCTGTTATTTTAACTGCTACAAAAACATCATCTAAAAGGTAGTTATCTTTTCTTCTACTGTAGTGAATTGTCGCTGTAGTTTGACCACCATTTACAATTTGAAAATCTTTGATTTTTACTATTTTATCATTTTCAATTTCAATCACTTCAGCTGTTGCAGAAATACCATTATTATATGAAAAAAACTTATGAGCATCATCACCACTATTTGCTCCTATAGTTTGTCTTATTGCCTTGTTTGCCTTTCTTGTGGCTGATAAAAAAACTCTCACATTATTTTCTAATAGACTCGTATTATAAGTTTCATATAAATCTGCAATTAAATCTCCAGGAAAAATTGATAAATAATAGTTCATCTTTCCTAGGATTTCCTTTTTTACATATGGAACACTATAATGGCTATAGGCTTCAGTTTTTAAGTCAATATTTATTGATTCTCTTTTTGATTTACTTCTTTTTAGATCATTCCACCTTTTTAAATCCCAGTACTTAATTCTACATTCTAAACCAATGTTTTTTATTTTTACTTTTTCTGGTAATTTATCTAATTCAATAATATTGTCAGAAATTATACATATCTCCAATAAATTAAGATTATTCTCATTTTCTTGTTTTAAAATTTGCTGTTGTAATTCTCTAGCCTCATTGACATCATTTATAAAATCATTTGAAAATGTTTTTTCTAGAAATCGTACAGTTTCGTTTATACATTTTTCAATTTTAAGTTTTGGAGTTTTTTTAACTTGATTATCCTCAGAGAATACTCCATTAAATATTGTGTATTCCCACTTTACAGTAAAAGAATTTTCAAAATGATTAGTTGTATTACTTTCGTCATCTTCATCAATTTCTAAATCATCATTTTCTTCTCTAAACGTATTTACACTGTATCCTAGCAAACTCCATTTACCATTTTTATATAGCCCATTACTTCTTGCAGCTGTAGGGTTTTTAAAAACATCGATTTCATCTAAAAATTCTGTAAAATTTAGGAACTTACAATCTTCTATTGGTATATCATCATTATCATATCTATTAAAAGCATCACTATACAAGAATTTTTTTGTTACCTCTAAAGCTGTCGGCATTAATTAAATTTTAAAGTTATCTATTGAAGATATGTCTAGATTATATGAAACCTGTGAAATCCCTAAATCAAGATTATCTTTTTTGATCCTTGGAAAATCATTCTGATCCACCCTGTATAAGAAATCTTCAATAATTGTAAATTTATAATCCAAAGGCATATGTTTAGGCCCTAAATACTCACAAAAAGCATCTTCAGCACATTTTATTTGAAAAACATTTACCAAACCAGATTGAAGTTTTTCTGTTATTTCAAGATATAATAGACCAAGAGAATCTATTTGGCTTTTGTTAATATTTTCAATTCTGTATAACTGAAGATTAAGTGGTTTTTCTTCAATTGAGGCTAACTGGTCTTCAGAAGTTACTTTAAAAGTTGTATTAGACCTTGATACTGTTTTAACTTCTAGGGTGTAATCTTTATAATCAAAATCATGATTAGCAGGTGCAGGCCTATGCCAACCCTCTAATATTTCATCTTGAGTATACTTTTCATCAACTAAGTGAGATTTTAAAACCAACAGTTCACCATAAAGTCCTCTTGCTGATGCCATTGATAATTTTTTTTCTTTCTGACCCAACAAAACAATTGCTTTAATTTCATTGTTAAATTTTTCAATAAGAATTTCACTACTATCATTAGAATTTATTTTTTCTAAAAATCTTTCTGTCCAATCATTAAATTGCTCTCTAAATGTCGGATTTTTAAGATTAACCGTAATGATTTTATCAACAATTATAAATCCAATATTCTCTAGTTTAGGTGTAAATAAAGCTTTGATATCATTTTCACAAGGAAATTCAATCTCCAAAATTTTTGTTTTAATTCCATCGGATTCAGATTCAATTATTCTTGCAATATTATTTTTTTCATCCATGATTTAAATTGTTATTTGTTTCTAATGATATATGTTACTTTTTGGGCATTATCCAATATTGGAATAAAGCAATAAAGTAAAGGAAAAACGTCTATTTCTTTGACTTTATTCGATTGTGCAGGATAAATTAGCATTAAAGGCTTTTTTGATTTATTTCTATATTTTTTTACAACATCTGATTGTCTTTTACCTTTAGTTTTCTCTTTTTTAGCTCCCACAAACTCATCATAATTAGAAATGTCTATTATATCAAAGATGTTATCTTTCTGCTGATCCAATATAGATTTAAAATAAATTGTATTGAAATCTTTTTCAGATGGTTCAAGTTTCGCACTTTCATCCCTCTTCACAATGCCAATTGGTTTATTTTCTTGCCTTTTACCATTCTCGTAAAAATCACCTAATAATTTACTACCGTTTGAAATTCCTCTATTAACAAGTACTAAAGACCATTCTTTTAATTCAACTTTATTTTCTCTAATAAAAGAAACTAGTGCTATTATATCATCTTTTATCTTGGGATGAGCTTCATATTTAGACAATAATGTAGTAATGTGTTTATAATCGACATTAATATAATTACTGTTTTTATTATTTTTAATTTCTTTGGGAACCGAAGTGCCTCTTACGTCAAATAATTCTGCTTTAGAATCATTCTTCACAGACTCAAATAAATCTTTAATAACTTTTAAGTTATTTGCTTGAACTTTTTTGTCATGTATTATTCTATTTGTTTTTGTTGTACCTGCTTTAGATATAGCCTGTTTTCTGGTATTTCTTAGTTTATTTGGATCACAAATAGCAGGAAACTTTTTTCTTGTACCACTTGGAATATACATATCTTCCTTGGTATAATAAGCCATTTTAATTACAGCATCCCTTGGCAGCAATTTAACATCTTCTTCTTCTTCATTGTTTTCTTCAAAATCTTTACGTAGATCCATTTCTAATTTATAAACTCCCTCAAACCATAAAATTTGATCTGTTGGCATGAAAATTCTAACTAAATCTTCAAAGCCTATTCGATAACCAAACCATCGCCCCATTTGATACAATGAATCTTGTCTAGTTGAGTTTCTCACAAAATAAGATGTAGTTAAACCATCTAAGGTTAAACCTCTAGAGAGTCTGTTACCTCCGACTACAATATAATTTTTAAATCTTTTTATTCCATTTTTAGGTTCTAAATCAAATCTTAAATCATGAGTTGTATGTGATAATTCTTTACTATTAGACGAGTGATAACTTACTACACTAAATAATGGATCTACTTTAGCCAAAAGTATATTCAAAATATCTTCTTTAGTGATTTCATTGGGAAAGGAATATTCATTATTAAAATATTTATTGAACAATTTATTTTTAGAATTCTGTTTTATTTGATTAAATATGATTTCAATTCTAGTCAAATATCCTCCATTGTTTCCATGTAGATTATTTTGTAACTTTTTTATGAAAAGATCGATTTTACAAGCTAAATAATCAGCATTCTTGGTTAAGTGTGAAGTATGAACTAACAGAGTGTTATAATCTTCATGTCCTCTATGTTTACGAATAATGATTGAAACTAAAAAATGAAGAATTGCATCTTGTAAACTTTTGGGTATGTCGTCAGGAAAAGAATAACCCATTCCTCTTTTTGTAGGAAAATAATGATTATCCAAATCTTCATTTGAGTAACTTGTAGAAACATTAACAACAACTGGAAGTTTTTCAGCATTATTAGTAGTGAATATTCTTTCTATACCCATATATTTAGAGCCAGCTGTAATTGGGATAATAAAATGTTCCGGAAATAAATCTGAATCCCCATCAATTACAAATACTTTATCTCTTATTACAACTGATTTTTCTAAATCTTTTTCTGATTGATTAATAATTGAATAAGGAGTAGCAGTATATGCCACAAAAGACTTGTGAGACATTAATGAGAGTGCTACTCTTATATTACGATTGATAGCTTTTATAACTCTATCTTGAGCCTTTTTTAATTCTTCTTCTTGCTTAGGAGTTAAATCCTCAAAATCTAATTTGGCCAACTTTTGTCCTTCGCCCCATGTCTCGTAATCTTTTTTACTCATAGATTGAATTGAAGCATTATCAGCTTCATCATCAATTACTAAAAAAGGTACATTATTTATCTTACCGTTATTGCTATTAGAACGTTGTTTGTCTAGCCACATAATCAGATTTTCAAGTACTGTTTTATTTTTTTTAATGACCCAAATGGATTTTTTTTTAGTATTTAGGTTACTATCTCGCCAATCATCATTTTTTTTAAGATCTTTTTTTAATGATGTTGCTGGATGTATCTCATCAAGGCTCTGAAAAACAGGGTTATCTTTAGAAATACCTATATCAACTCCATCTCTTTGACCTACAACTCCTTCATCTATTCTTCGCTGGGTTTGGCTTCTTAAGTCTTCCGTCATCCCTGTAAGTACAATTACAATCCTATAACCAGCATCAAAAGCTCTATTTATCAAACCAATATAGTTAGCTGTTTTTCCAGATTGCACATGACCATAAACTAAACCTCTTCTGTCCCATTCAAAACTTAATTCGTTGGGATTATGACAACTATCAAGAATTTTATAGGTATCTGCATCTATTTGTGTTATAATGTCTTTTTTATTTTCTTTATTTAAAAGTTTTTTATAAGCATCAAAACGGTATTCATCATTAGCTCTAATTGAACTATCAAGCCACGTTTCTAGCCTATCTTCTGCAATTGCCTGTGTTGGCACCTTTGGTTTAATTAACTCTAATATATCTTCTTTTAAAGTATCAAAGCTATATTTCAATTTTAACTCGTTATCTAAATCGTTATTATACATTAATGGCAGATATGTATTAACAAGATCATTTTCAAATAATTCTTCATGAGAAAGCTTGTCAATTTTCATTCGATCGAGGCACCATGTATGAGCATTTTCAATAAATAATTCTATTTTGTTATTCATAATAGTTCTTTTTTTAGTTGCTCTTCACAGTAACAATATGGCTCAAAATTTAATAACCAAGAAAACGCTACAGCTTTAGTATCTGTTTTCATTTGATTTTGAAATAAAATTTTTGCTATTTCTAAATCAGTTTTAGACAATTTGTTTTGAAATAGCATACGATCGTGTTTAGAAGGATCTCTATCGTTGTTGTCAATTATTTTTGCAACCGGTAAATTTTCGGAAATTAATTTCAATAAAAATTTTAAATCTTTTTCTTTGATTTTTTTTTCGTCTATTAATCCTCTAAATATTGGATGATCGGTGTCAACTAAGTATTTGTAAGAATTTAATTCTCTATCATCAGAAATTTTCCAAATATTAGAATGATTTGAACTTAAAGACCTATTTACATTTCTATTACCTCTTACAATTTTTCTTACTGATCCTTTTTTTGTTGTATCAATTAATTTTGTAATTTCTATTTTAAATCCGTAAGGAATTGAGGCATTTGTTTTTGTAATATCAAGGCTCCATAATGCATCAGCGTCATTTGGATAATCAATAACAACTCGTGCTAATTTTGCAGCATTTCCTTTTTTAATCAAGCCTAACCAACCACCTCTTGGAGTTAGGAGTCTATCACATCTGTATATATAAATTCCTTGTTGCCTTTCAAAACCATCAAACAGACGAAAAGAGTTAAATCTACTTATATTTTCATAATCTTCTTCCCAATTTTTAGGGTGTTGTAAAATATATGAAGTCTGCTTTGCTTTGTTATTTTTAGCTAATTGTATTTTAGAAAATTGAGAAGCACCTTCTCCAAAGGGAATTGGACTACAAGACTCTAAAGAATAATCATGACAGCAAATAGAAATTCCTTTTTCTATAAAACGATGAAAACAAACACTTAAGTAATCATTTATTTGAGAATTAAGAGCCAATAGGTCATCTTCTGACTTTGGTGCTCTATCCCAATCATCCCACCTAATGATTGTTCCTGATTCCAAGTTATTTAAGTAATCCAATTCTGCTTCAAACAAATCATTATCTACAGTTCTTAACAGCCACTTACCGTTGTCTCTTATGAAATTTAAGTCTAGAGAAAGGACTAAAGTGGTATAACCTTTTTTTTTTGTAAACACAGTCAAAATACGAGCTTGACTTAGAGAAGCTGTTTTCATTCCAAAACCAAAACGACCTAAGTCATTGGGATCTCTTTCTTCGAGTGGGTTTTTAGATCCCAATCTAAAACTATCAATCAACTCATTATCTACATTTGACATTCCTATTCCATTGTCTTTTAACAAAAAATATGGCTGTCCATTATTTGGGTGTATTTCATAAGAAATATTAGTTGCATTTGCAGAGATGGAATTATCTATTAAGTCTGAAATTGCTTCCTCTATAGAGTAGCCTAAATTACGGTTTGACTCGAGTAGAGATATTGGGTCTGGTGTAAAATCAAAAGTATCTATCCCCATTGTGATGCCATTGCTTTTGCTATTCCTGGAAAAGTTTTACTTCTTAAATGTCCATTACTAGAAGCTTCATTATACCATTTTGCCATTCTTTTTCCACTTGAGAAGGTTACAAATTCTCCTTTTTCGACCTCATTAGGTAGATGAGGATCTGTTTCTGCAATTGATTCTCCATTTTTAGACTTTCTATTATATTTTAGTTCAGGTAGATTTTTTAACCAAAGACATGTAGATTTAGAATATGGATCACCAAAATGATATGGATGTATAATCTGAGTTGGTTTATCATGTTCAGTACTCATAATCCCAATTGGATTTTCAACAGCAATTTTTGGAATATGATAAGCATTTATCATTTTCATAAAAAATTGAATTGCTTCCTGTTGTCTTCCATCTTTTCTTTTATTTTCAAAATGTCTTGCTCCGCTCACTGCTAAATGAGTACAAGGTGGAAAAGCAATCATCAGATCCCAATTATCATTAATTATTTCTAAAACATCTCCTTTTATATGCCATTCAGGATGTGGTCCAGAACAATCTAAGAGATCAGCAGACCAAGCTTCATGACCTAATTTTCTAAACTCTGTACACACTGCTTGACTTTCTTCACATGCTAAAAGTATTTTCATTATTCTGTAATTAAAAACTTAATTTACTTCTAAAATAAAAAACATTTTTAATGAATTTAATTTATTTTATTAAATAAAGGCAGAACATGCAAAAGAACCAGTTAAATGGATATTAAAAAGGAATAAAAGAGACCATTATAAAACTGACTTTAAAGTCGGGGAATGGATTCGAACCATCGATCTTGCGCACCCATGCGCACTTTAACCGAACTAAGTTTCACCCAGAAATGTGTGAAGTATTTGATTTACAAATCTATTATTTTTTGAATATTTAATTGATCATTATTTATTAATTACCAAATCTGCAATAAACTTAAATTGAAAAATAATAAAAGCACCTAAACCAAATTAGATTTTTTGAAGCTGAACTGGTTAGGCGTTACCATTTGCTCCTTTACCGCATACATCACAATACCAGCAGTATTGTTGACACCCAATTTTTTCATAATGTTTTTTCGATGCGTATTTACCGTGGCATTATTTTCGGAAATTTTTTCGATACTAAGAAACATACAGAAGTTCAAGACCCATATAAAATTAACTCCACTATTGGGTTTGAAATAAGTAATATTGATTTAGATTTTTCTTCATATTCAAATCCTACAAATAGTAACATTTTTCTCAATGTTAGACATCCAAATAATGGAAAAATGAAATATCAACTTTATAATTTAAATCATAAGTTATTAAAAAGTGATAAAATAAACTCAATTAATACAACCATTGATATGAGCAAATATCCAGTAAGTACTTATGTTTTAACTGTAACTAACGGGACTACAATAATTAAAGGTTTTAAAATTATAAAAAATGAATTACAATCATTATAAGCTAAACAAATAACTAACCTCCCTTTTGCTTTCTTAACTAAGTCAAATATTTATTACTTTAATGGTTTAAAGATTACAAACTAAATACGATACGTATTTAAAAAAATTTTAAAATTATAATTATGGGATTATTCGATTTTTTTAAAAAAAACACCAAATCAAATGTTGTTGATAATCAAAGTAACAAGGATTATATTTTTTCTGCACTACATAATGCTATGAAAAAAAACATCTGCGATAAGTTTAACCCTTTAGAACTTGCTAAAAAATTTAATCTTCCAATTGAGAATTTAGAAATAGATTATTGGTATGATATAGTTGTAGAAAGGACAAAACTTGATGATGTTCACTCATACTCAAAAGAAACACCAATTAATGAAAAATTAAAACAAAACATTAAAAGTCACTTTGACACCTATGCTATTAAGTTTAATAGTCCTGATAATACAATAGAATATTTATTTGATCAAATGAGTGTAAGAGTGATAACATTTGCTCATATATACCAAAATTTAAAAACCCATTCTGAAAACACTTTTAATGCATCTTTTGAGAGTTATTTAAATAGAGAAGGGGTTAATCATGAAGAATTCATGAATAATATTAATTTAATGATCATGCATGCAAGAGCATCATTATATTCATCAATAGCATATGCCATAAGTCATACAATAACTAAAAATGACATTATTAATTGGTTTCCGCAGTTTGAGGAGGATAAAAAATCTCTAAAATTATGGTCACCTGAATGCTTAAAAATAATTTTTAATGAGTCTCATAATAAAACTGAACAATTATCAAATGATAATGATTCAGATAATGCTAGTCAATCAGTTGATATTCTTTTAGAAAATTTCCAAAGAGATATTCAACAATACTCAGAAATATTTAATGTTATTATTGATACATCTCAAAGTTATATGAAAAATCACAATAGTGAATACCCTTCAATAAAAGATGTCAAAAAGATTGAAGAAAAAGAAGAGATTTTGAGAAACAATTATTTAAAAGGATTTGAAGAAAAAAAGATTCCTTTAGAAAGTTTTTACGAAATAATTGATGATACTTATGAAATAATGATGTTGATGGAAGCATTACACAAGAAACTTTTCAATTTTTATGATAAAGGAGAAATTCAAGCACCTATGACACCACAATTATATTATGAATATTTTTCAGCAACATCTCTAAGAAATTCAGTATTTCAAACTTTAATTATAATAAATAACGATAAAAAATTTAAAAAAATATTAAATGAACTTGATGAATCTCAAAGTAATAATTTGATTAATAATATCGGAAAGTATATGAATAAACAACCATACATAGGTTACAATTATATTCAAGAATAAAATTAGTTGTTTCTAATAATCCCATTTTTTTGTTTTTTATTTTTTAACTTTTAAAAAAATCAAGCATTCCCGTAATCTTGTATTATCCTGAAGGGTTTCGAAATTTTGTCCAAAACAAAAAAGTCTGGATAAGGAGATTCGAACTCCTGAACTCTGTTCCCCTAGTCCAGAACGCAAACCGATCTAAGTTTCAAGGTCATGTATTCTTATTTTAAAATTTAGACTACTACTCTATCGTTAGCTTGTGATTTTTTCTATATTTGGTTATAAACTAAAATTAGTTGAGGCTGAAAAAATTTCACCAATTTTTCACCAGAAAAAGTGAAAATTGACTAAAAACACTGATTAACAGATGATTAAAAAAGCAACAAGAAATACTGGCGCGATCACTAAAAAGTCCGTTACATAAAATATGTTTCGGACTTTTTTTAATCACTTATAACTAATCTCCTAACGATACTTCTATCCTTAGCATTAACTCTTAACAAATAAACTCCTTTAGAAATATTCAACAAGTTTAAAGAAACCATTCTTGGGCTACCATTTGAAAACAAGTAATCCTTGTCAAGAATTAATTTACCAGAAATATCCACAATAGTCAAGTCAAAATTTTCAATAGAAAAGTCTTCAAAATATAAGTTAAAAATTCCAGAACTTGGATTTGGAAATATTTCAAAAACTAATGGATTGAAATCTTCTGTTGATCTATTTGTAAGATTTACATTATCTATATAAATATTGTTACCACCGTCGCTATTGCTTAGAAAGGATATATTAATTCTTTTTCCTTGAAACTCTTTTAGTGATACTGATTCATTTCTGAATGTATGGTTGTTAGAGTTGGTCGAGTTATTTTGGATATCCGTAGATAAAAACTTTCCGGATTTAAAATAAATAGTGTCTGTAAAAGTAGAACCACAATCCTGAGAAACTTCTACCAACAAAGCATCTTCAAAACTATCGGAAATCGAAGAATAAGAAACATCAAAAGACAAATATGGATTGGACAGTTCATTATCCAAATAAATAGGTTGAGTAATAAGTTTATCAAAATTACCATTTAAATTGTTTTTAAAATAAGCAACTCTATTTTGCAACCCTTCTTGAGTAAATATACTGGTATCTTTCCAAGAAGAATTTTGACCAATATTTAAAACCTCCCAATTTTCAGGAGGGAAATTTAAAGCGCTAAAATCCTCAGAAAGCTCTATTTCTTCCGATAAAAGGTCTTCAGATATAACATTATAAAAATCATTCTTCTCAATGGAACTTATTGAATTTGCATTCTCGGTGGTCAAACTTACTTGATACAAACCATCATTTTCAAAACTTACTACAGGGTTTGGTGAATTTGAATTGGTGTTTTCTAAATAAGTAACTGTATTTGGGATAAAACTCCAATCCCAACTTATTGGACATCCAATGGTCTGATCAAATAGATTCACTGGAAAATCTGTACATAATTGTGATTTGTTGGTATAGAAATTAGAATTTAACAAACAATTAGAAACACCACTTCCGTCGTAATATTCTGCTACTGCTCTAACCCCTTTAGTGCCATTTTCAGTAATTGCCCTTACAGAAAACCAAACTTCATCATTTGGATTATCTATTGGAATATTATAAGAAGTTTCGGTTGTAGAGCCAATAGAATCCATGTATTTTTCACCTAAAACTGAAATCTCGTATTTTGCTGCAAATGGAACTTCGTTCCAGCTTATTGAAAACTCACATTCACAAACATTATTTATATTAATATTTTTAGGGTAATCTATAATCGAAAAAACATCAGAAGACTGACCAGAAATACCACCTCTAGAAACTCTAACAAGAGCTTGTCCAGAAACTGAATTTGGAACTTGCCATTGTTTCAATCTGATAGAGCCATTAACTTGGTTGCCAATTGAAGTCCACGACAAACCATTATCAATAGAAAATTCAACATCAAAAGATCCTATAGAACCATAAGTATCCCATTGAATAAATTCTGATCTGTAGGGAACAACTCCCTCTCCACCTATTGGATAAGTAACTATAATTTCATCGGAAATGAATTCATATAATATGTAATATTTTTGAGGTCCAATAGGAACATTAAATCCAGATATTTCTGCAGAGTAGTTACCTGACACAGGATCAAAAATAGTTACCTGTTCCATATTATTTAAGTGATCTTCTCCAGTAGTTGCTGGTAAGGACAATAACGACGAATTTGGAGTTGGATCTAAAACCCAAGGATAGAAATCACCATTGTTGTTACTTATTTTCAAATCTAGATCATTAAGAAGAGATATGGAAGATGATGGAGATCTTTCTGGATCCATCCAATACAGCATTATTCTTGCTTCTTTGGTTCCTTCTGGAACTGTAAAATTAATCGTATGTGATTCCCCATTATCAATTAAAGAATCTTGGTATCTATTTTCTTCTAAAACCTTTACTGCCTTCAATGCATTAACAATTCCCCAGCCGTAAGAGAAGTCTGGACCTGTATTTCCATAATCTTGGGCTGTGTTTAACAAACAGGCTTTTAAAAGCCCTGATTCTGGATCTAAGCCTGAATTTAGTTCTTTATAAGCTTGGTATAGTTGTGCCAAAACACCAGAAATTCCTGGAGCTGCAGCTGATGTCCCACTTCCTGCATTATAGATATTATTAGGATCTGTAGATATCTGACCATTTCCATGAGCAGCTATGTCAGGTTTAATTCTTCCATCCGATGCTGGTCCCCTACTACTACTTGAAACTAATGTTCCATTAAAATTTAAATTTGCAGTAGCAATTACATTTTTTGCTTGCTTATGTCCCCCTGTAATATTACCCCAGCCAGATCCAGCGCCATAACCACAATTGCTATTTCCTGAATTACCACAAGAAAAAACTTGAATCAGAGATGGGTTTAATACTATTTCTCTATCAATTTGGTAACACAAGGAGGTATAACCTGCATTACAAGAATTACCATAGGAAGAGGAAAATATCATAACATTACTATCATTATTCAATTGCACAGAATTAGGAAGAGATGAACTATATTGTCTAACGTGTATTTTAGCACCTTTTGCCATTCCTTCGTATTGAGGGTTTAAATTACCTGCTCCACCAAGTATTCCCGCAACCATATCACCGTGGTCTCCATTTAAATCATTGGCTACCGTACTTTGCTCTGTTCGACCTTTAAAATCAATATGGGGACCTACAAATCCATCGTCATTGACACAAACACTAACACCAGAAGCATCGTATTTACGACCGTTATAAAGTTGTGTATTTATAGAATTTGATCGATGTAACGACCTTCCACCAGTATCTTCGGGTTCACCAGGTGCCGAAATAAAAGAAATAAAATTAATGTATTGAATTTCCGAAAGCTCCATTAATTTATTTTTAGGAAGTTCACATCTTACAATATTTGCAGTACTATTAATGTCAATAATAGTAGAACCTAAAGCATCTAAATATTCTAAGAAAAAATTTAACTCATAATTTTTCATTAAGATAACTTCCAGATTAATTTTATCGCCTTTATCTGCCCATTGTGGAATAGGAGATTCAAAAATTGCAGGATCAAATCTTAAAATTTTAGGAATATCCTGTATATGAGTAATATCATAGCCAACAAAATTAGATTTCAAGAAATTATATGGAATAGAAACTGTATATGCGTTTTGAGAAATATAATCTATAAAAAGAATTCCTTTTGATTCCAATTCTCTCCTAGTTTCCCTCTTTGGAATTGAACTAAACCGTACTATTTTATAATAGTTTGTTTGATTTAAAGATGGCTCGAAAGGTTCTTCTTTAAGGAAATCTTCATAAGAATTAGTTAAATCAAATTCTCCATATTTAAAATTAATCGATTGAGCAAAAACAATAGAAAAAAATAATTGAAAAATTAAAAAAGAAAAAAAATAATGCGATTTAAATGGGATATTTTTAAAATAAATTCTTACCATAATCTAAATATATTGTATTTTAAAGATTAAATCATTTTTGTTTCAATTATTAGTATTTCGCTAAAGAACTTATAATAATTTCCTTATTTACCAATTGGATTGCTTCAATATTAATATCATGTAAATCTTTTAATTGCCTTTGTTACATATTGGAATTCAACTTGGCTTGGGACAAAATTCCATAAAAATTGTTGGATGCTTAATAAGTTTTATTGAACTCGAAAAGTTTAAAGACCTATTTCCATAAAATTTACCATCTAACAAATCATAATTATATCTAACTCTAAAATTCTCTAATATTGTTCTTCTAAATCCAATATTAAATTGATCAATTTCATTTGATTTAGTAATATATCTCTCTATTATATGATTGTACATTTCCAATAAAATATTTTTAAGTCCTGTGCTATTTATTAATTCAAATGTGTCGGTTGCAATAAGTTGATTATAAATTACATCTTTAGAAAAAAAAGAAATACCCACTTCAATATCAATTAACTTACTTATGGTAATTGAATCATTCAAAAAACTATGATTTTGGTCAATATCATCTTAAATTAGATTGATATAGCTAACCGATTTATATAAGACTTTCTTAAGATGATTTATCTGATTCACATCATCATCAAGAGTCAACCTAAGGTCTTTTAAATATTAGTATTTTTCTGTAATTGTTAAGTTTTGAACACGTAAATCTTCGACAAATAATGAAAGAAAAACTCCTATAAAAATGACAATTCCATCTTAAATATAGCTTTTGACTCTAGATTTCTTATCTAAATCCATTCAAAAAAATTAGCTGATTTGTGTGTCAAAATCTTTAACCAATTCAACAAAAGAATTGTATTTGGATTCAGCAATCCAAATTAAAGTAAGTGGAGAATTGGAAACAACTTTAGTTGAACTGGTGATTTTTTTATTCCTTTTAGAAATAATAAAACCAATTTCTAAATCATTAGACTGGTCATTATCATTAAATTTTGCATTTCCTCTAACCAAAATCCCTATATTATTGGAGTTGAGCTCATTATCAAATGAATAATTTGCAGGGAAGATTTTAATTTCAATAATTTTGGACAAATTTATAACCGAAGAGTCATCCAATTTTTCAATCCAAGGAATAAGTTTTAAGAGATCCTGTGATTTAGGAAGTTTAAATATTGGTGGATCTGTAAGAAGATTACTCATTTTCATTTCAATTTCTAATAAGAATTTATCAGAATCATCTTTATCTACCCTACCCAAATTAATCATACTAGTAAGTTCTGTTTTTTGAAAATTCAATAAATCTCTACTAGCCTGCCTTGTTTCTATTGTTTTGTAAACTTCTGGAAAAGCATTTTTTAAATTTCTTAAAAATGTAAGTCCTTGAATTTTTTTCTCATTTACCTCATCCATTAAAGACTTTAACACATCAATTTGATCTTCTGTATTAGTTTTGTCAGATTCTAGATTCTTTACAAGAGCTATAAGATCATCTTGAGATTTAATCATTGCTCTTACAGCATCGTAATTGGTATATAATTGAGAAAATAAATCATTATTTGAAGATTTTCTTAAGATTTTCCAATCCTGAACTTCATTAAATATTTTGGAGCTGCCCCATAACAAATCTATATTGGTAGAACTGGCAATAGAAAACTCACCACCTTGGTCTAAGAGTTCGTTATTTATTTTCATCAATAAATTATAAGCAGGTCTACCTAATAAACCTTTGCTAAACAATTTCCAATAGGAAGATTTTTCTTTATTCAATAAGTTTATTCTGAGCTCTTTAATTAACCCATTTTCAACTTGGTCTAGTATTTCATCTTTTGAGGGACTCCAAGCTGCAGGAAGATATTTTTCTACATGACTCCAGTCTGCTCCACCCATGAATCTATCTTTTCTCATTAATTCTAATCTCAATTCTGCACTATGTCTAAGCTTGTCAATGGTGTGGTTTATCAAAGTGGCTTTTGCTAAAGGAACTCTAGTTAGTCCCAATCCTTTTACAAGAGCTTTTATAGTTGTTGCATTAATTAAAGATGTTAAAAGAACAATTCCTGCAGTTATAAACAAAAATTGATCTCT
>Ga0209223_10000122_pt1 | contig 88566 bp, 81 predicted proteins | sample COG_06_FD_184750 | JGI IMG/M metagenome (GOLD analysis project Ga0209223, IMG submission 184750) | Pelagic Microbial community sample from North Sea - COGITO 998_met_06 (SPAdes) (version 2) | ecosystem: Environmental > Aquatic > Marine > Neritic zone/Coastal water | place: Helgoland, sampling... | reverse complement strand
ATAAATACTTATCGATAATCTGCTGTGGTGTACCTCTCACTCTTCCTTCAGGACCGGCACTGTCAAAAACACGATTTATATTATTACCGGCCGCTCCACGACGATTATTATTTTTGTTACGATTACGTGATTTATTTGATGGTCTCATCTAAATATACTACTCTATATAAATTAATTTTTTTCTGCTTAATTTTCTCTTTACTACAATAAAATTATTTGCAGTAAATTCACTAAGTTAATATTATTACTATCGACTTCTGCGTTACATTTCATCGCAGGAATTAGTAATAACCTCACCTTAAACTTTTACCTAGATAAAAACAAGTTTTTGTTTACAAGGTTTTATTGTGGGTATATTTCAAGTTTTTATGCGTCTTTTTTAACACATATGACCCGTTCTAATCTATTTATATCGTTCCAGACATTTACGACTGACAAACCTTCTTGAGAAAATATATTTGTCACACACTGTTTTTGCCCAAATCCTATTTCAAAAAAAGCCAAGCCGTCATTATTTAAATGAAGTGAAAGTGACTGGGCAATTTTGCGATAACAATCTAAACCATCACGTCCACCAACAAGTGCTAGCTTAGGATCGTAACTCCTCACATCATTTGGTAATTTTGTGAAATCGCTGCTTGAGATATATGGTGGATTGGAAACAATTATATCAAATCTTTTAGAAAAACTTGAAAACCAATCTGATATAACAAAGCTAACCATAGCACCATTTTCTTCAGCATTTCGTCTAGCAACTAACAATGCTTTTTCAGAGATATCAGAGGCAGAAACGCTTACTTGCTTAAGCATCAAGGCTAGAGAAATAGCAACGCAACCTGAACCTGTACCTAGATCTAATATGGTTCTTGCTGCTCCAGCATTGTTTAGCACAGCTTGAACCAATACTTCTGTCTCAGGCCTTGGATCCAAAACATTTACATCAACATAAAAGGAGTAATCCCAAAATAATTTTTTACCAATTATTTTAGCAACAGGTTCGTGACGGGCACGTCGGTCAATTAAAGTCTTAATTCTTTTTAATTCAAATTTACTAATCTGTCTATCGTCGGCAAAGATATATTGGTCGCTTGTGGTGTCTAATGCGAAATTGAATAATAGTAAAACATCCATTTCTGAACTCTCAACTCCATTATCTTTTAGTAATGAAATATACTGCCGAAATACTTTTTTCAATTCATACATTTTATTTTAATTCTGAGAGTTTTCTTGCATTTTCAGAGGTTATAAGTCCTTCGATTAACGTATCTAAACTTCCATTCATTATTTCATCTAACTTATATAAAGTAAGATTAATTCGATGATCAGTTACCCTTCCCTGTGGAAAATTGTAAGTACGTATTCTCTCAGAACGGTCTCCACTTCCAACTTGGCCTTTTCTATTTGTTGCACGCTCAAGATCTTTTTGCGTTTTCTCGATGTCCATTAGCTTCGTCCGAAGTATTTGCATAGCTTTAGCTCTATTTTGGTGTTGAGACTTTTCTGAGCTGGTAACGACCGTTCCCGTTGGTAAGTGAGTTATTCTGACCGCAGAGTCAGTCGTATTAACATGTTGGCCACCTGCACCTGATGACCGCATAGTATCAATTCTAATCTCTGAACTCTTAATTTCGACTTCTATTTCATCAGCTTCAGGTAAAACTGCAACGGTAGCAGCAGAAGTATGAACCCTTCCTGAGCTTTCTGTTTCGGGTACTCTTTGAACGCGGTGTACACCACTCTCAAATTTTAATTGGCCAAAAACACCCTTTCCTTTTATATTTACTGTGCACTCTCTAATTCCACCAACTTCAGTAATGGATTTTTCTAAAATTTCAAAAGTCCAACCAAACGACTCAGAAAACTTTTGATACATCTTGAATAGATTCCCAGCAAAAAGACTGGCTTCATCACCACCAGTACCAGCTCTAACCTCTAATATAACGGATCGCAAATCTGTTTTGTCTTTTGGGATTAATGAAAGTATTAATAGATTTTCGGCACTACTTAATTCACTTTCAATTTGTATTATTTCACTTGATGCTAGACTTTTCATTTCTGGATCATCGAGAAGTTCTTTAGCATCCTCAAGTGAATGTAGTAATTTTCTATATGAATTTATTTCGTTTACAACAGGCTTTAACTCCGCATACTCTTGTCCCAGCGACTTAAGTTCACTCGAGCTTAGATTTCCACCTAAACGTGCCTCTACGTACTCATAACGGTCCAGAAGTTTGTCAAGCCGATCAATATTTATCATATAGCTGTCTACTACTGAGTGAAATCATTCACTTACGCTTCATCAAGAAGTACAAGTTCTTGTGAACGTTTCTCGACGAGAGCCACAATATCATCTATCATATCTTCATTCTTCATTTTATGAGTACGCTTTCCAGCATTATAAACCATACCACTTCCTGACCCACCACCTGTAAAACCAATATCGGTCATTAGTGCTTCTCCTGGACCATTAACAACACAGCCAATAATTGATAAGGACATCGGTGTCCGAATATGAGCCAGCCTTTCCTCCAAAATCTCGACAGTTTTAATCACATCAAAGCCTTGCCGAGCACAGGATGGACAAGATATAATTTGAACTCCTCTGTGCCGAAGGCCCAACGACTTAAGTATTTCAAAACCTGCTTTAATTTCTTCAGCTGGCTCAGCCGATAAAGAAACACGTAACGTATCACCAATTCCCATCCACAACAAATTACCCATACCTATAGCAGATTTTACTGTTCCCGACACTTTACCTCCTGCCTCAGTAATACCTAAGTGAATTGGTGCTTCAGTGTTTTCAGCCAAACCTTGATAAGCTGCAGCAGACATGAAAACATCAGAAGCTTTTACTGAGATTTTAAAATTAAAGAAATCATTATCTTCTAAAATTCGAATATGGTTTAAACCACTCTCAATCATCGCATCCGGGCAAGGTTCACCAAATTTATCTAATAAATTCTTCTCTAAACTACCAGCATTTACCCCAATTCGAATTGCACAATTATTGTCTTTAGCAGCAGAGATAACCTCCTTAACCTTATTGGAGTCTCCAATGTTACCTGGATTGATACGTAGACAGGCAGCTCCAGACTGAGCGGCTTCGATCGCACGTTTATAGTGAAAATGAATGTCAGCGATGATTGGCACTGGGCTTTCCAAGCATATTTTTTTTAGAGCTTTGGTACTTTCAACATCAGGGCAAGATACTCTCATCAAGTCTGCACCTGCGTCAACACAAGAGTTTATTTGATTTAAAGTAGCATTCACATCTGTTGTTAAAGTATTTGTCATAGATTGAACAGAAATTGGAGAATCCCCACCCACAGGAACTGAGCCTATAAATATCTTTTTGCTCTTCCTGCGATATATATTTTTCCAAGGCCTAATACTATTTAACATTTACTCGAACACCTAATTAGTAATTTATTTAACGGAGGTACGATCCGACAAAAAGTGTTTATTCAATGACCCCAGCAGTATCAACAAAACTGGTCTTTGAATTATCAGTCAGAAATCTTTGCTTAATCGATTTAGAGGTAACTAGGTTTACTTTTATTGCCTTTGGATCGAGTGATACATTTTTTACAACAGACTTATCAAGAGATAATGGACCAAAGAAATTTTCATTTACGATAAAGTAAACATTTTGTGCATTACCTGCACGTAGTACACCAGTAAAAAGTTCTTTTTTAATAATATAAGTCTCCTTCTGTTTTAAAATTTTTTCGAAAACGACATCGCCGTTTTGATTTTTAATTCTTACCCAAGCGGGGGTCATGGCAAACAATTTAACATCAGGAATATTTGGGACAGTTCTGACTAAGGGTACAGGCGATATCGTATTGAGTTTGTTATGAATTTCAACTGAGTCACTCTGTTCAGCACTATGAACACTACTGTGTGAAATAAAATATGACGAAGGCGCTGACAATTTCTTATCTTCTAGAGCCGTTAACAAGTCAGGCTTTAAAGTTGATACTGCACGGTCCCGTGGTTCAAAAACTGGCAATGCTAATTCTTCACTTGAATAAATATCTGAACCGTATTCTTGTAAAGAGAACTGAACAAAATCTTTTGATATCTGCGTAAATATTTCAGGAGAATCCTCGAGTGCGACCACATTAAGTTTTTGAACTTCTTTCAATACAGAAAACGCACCAAAACAAATTACAAACAATACCGATAAAACAACTAATACAGGTGCAGTATTAATAATAAAATCAAAACATATATTATTGTTTTTTTTATCCTGGCCTATCAGCCCTGGCTGCCAACTTGAATCAGCCCCAAAATATTTTGGAGTTATGTGAATTGGTTTTTTTTTCTCTAGAGAAAGACCTGGGTTCTTACAGGAAAACCCCGCTTCTAGGCAAAATTGTTCATATACTCTTTGAGAATTAAGACCCAGGTAGCGGGCATACGATCGCACATAACCGGTTATAAATCCTTGGTCCGAAAATACATCCAAGTCACAATTTTCTATAGCGGCGATATAAGACGCCTTTATCTTTAATTCTCTTTGAACATCCAATAAAGACTTACCAATTGTTGCTCTTTCACCACGGAGTTCATCTCCTAGTCGTGCTTCATACTGGTCAAATCCTTTAAGCGAATAGTTAACTCCATCAGCCATTTTTATCTCACTTATCCTAAGCTACCCTAACCACTACGAATCGACCAATACGATTCCGTCTATCAATACCACAATCTTACAAAAAATGAAAATTTGCTCTCAATTATAATACTTATAAATCTGTGCTCTAAAGGTTTAAACTTTTTAATAACGACTCTACTGACATTTTAACCATAAAAAATTTACTTTATCTGCTCGATAGTCTCTGAAATTTTAGCGACCACACTTGTAAATTCCACAGGTATTTTTTCATAATTACAAAACCATGAGAAAATTAACTGGTCATCTTGAAGAAGAAGCCTCTCGTAACTAGCAATTTCATCAAGCGTAAGTGCATCAAAATTCTTGTCAATGAATTTCCCCAGTATCAAATCCATTTCCTTCATTCCTCGTCGCCAGCTTTGGATTTTTAATCTTTTCTTTTGATTGGTCAAATCGTCCATTTATCACCTCAATTCAATAGTATCAAAATTACTCAAAATCTGCCTTTGATCCTCATAGCTACATATTATTAGCCACTTTCACTTCTAACCATTTTATTCTTTTTGTTAGTGCTTCACTAGACTCGCGGACTTCCCGCAGTTCTTTAAGGATTGTATTAGCTTCATTATTAGAGTTGGACGCCAATTCGCCCGGTGGAGAAATGCCGGAGCCAAGCCCAGACATTAGCCAGACCATTGACACGTTGAGCAATGCTGAAACCATTTGTAACTTATTTGCTCGAGGCTCAGTCGAATCAGATTCCCAAGCTTGGACTGTTTTTGATTTTATACCTAGTTTACTCGCTAATAGCTTTTGTGACAACCCTGCTGCATCTCTTGCTGCATGAAGCCTATCTCCAAAAGTTGCCTGTCGTTCACTATAATACGGATCAGGCTTAAATGCGTTAGTATGATCAATATCGTCTCCAGCCATTAAAATTCTTTCTCTAAATTATACTATTATATCAATAAAACATTTGCTAGACTAAAGCAAACAGAGAGGCTCAATGCAATTATTATCTTCCAGATTGAAGTTCGTTAACACGTCTGCAACCGCAAAGATTAATAATTTAATTTTAGCAAAAAAGAATGCTGGCCAGCGTGTGCTGAGCTTAGCTGTAGGAGAGCCTGACTTTGAAACTCCTGAGAATATAAAAAAAGCTGCTAGCACCGCGATTAAAAAAGGTCTAACTCGTTATACTGCAACAGACGGTATCGACGAACTTAAGTCCGCGATCAAAACAAAATTTCAATATGAAAATTCTCTAAGTTTTAATAACGATCAATTAATTGTTTGCTCCGGTGGTAAGCAGGTAATGTTTAATGCATTCCTTGCAACTTTAAATCCTAAGGATGAGGTTGTGATCCCTTCCCCCTTTTGGGTAAGCTATCCGGACATTGTAAGGCTTTGTGGAGCCAAGCCAAAAATAATAGAAACTAGTATTAAAAATAATTTTAAAATTACTGCCGCTGATCTTAAAAAATCGTTAAATATAAAAACGAAATGGTTAATTCTAAATTCTCCATCTAACCCGTCAGGAAACGTTTATTCGGCAACTGAACTAATGGAGTTCAGTAAAGTGCTTGATCAGTTTCCAAACGTAAATATTATGTCGGATGACATTTATGAGCACTTAATATTTGAAAGAACTCCATTCATCAACATATTACAGGTTAATCCTAAATTGAAAGATAGAACTCTACTTATTAATGGTGTGTCAAAATCATATGCAATGACTGGCTGGCGAATTGGTTATGGTGCAGCACCTAGTCCACTTATTAAAGCGATGACAATTATCCAAAGCCAGAGTACTTCTAATGCCACATCAATAAGTCAGTATGCAGCTATCGAAGCTTTGACTGGAAATCAAGATTTTATTACTAAAAATAAATTAATTTTTGAAAACCGCCGTGATCTGATGTTAAATATTTTATCGCGATCAAATGACCTGAGTATTGTTAAGCCATTAGGAGCATTTTATGCGTTACCCTCTATTAACTCCTTAATAGGAAAAAAAACATCAAGAGGAACTATAGTTAGTTCAGATGATAGATTTGTAAGTGAATTGTTCAAAGAAACTGGTGTAGCGGTTGTACCAGGGCGATCATTTGGACAAAAAAACACGTTTCGTATTTCGTATGCCACGTCAGAATCTATACTCAGAGAGGCTTGTGAGTTAATTGTAGATTTCATCGAAAAATTAGAGTAATTCGACAGGGGATTTAAATTTAATTAAAGGTCTTGGCCTTACTTAAAAGTTATAACACAACGGTAAGCATACCAAGAAACCCAGTCCTTTATAAAAACAACAACCTAACTATGATAGAGAAATACACAAAATGCATGATATTCGTAAAATACGAGAAAATCCAGAAAGTTTTGATGAAACTCTTTCAAGAAGGTTTTATAAACCGTCTGCTGATAATATACTCAAATTAGATCTTGAAAGGCGCTTAAAAATTTTAGAAGCAGAACAAGCTCAGGCACAGAAAAATACTATTTCTGAACAAGTCAAGCAAGCAAAAATTGTGAATGACACTAATAAGTTCAATATCCTCAGAAACAACATGATTAAAGCAAAGGCAGAAATAGCTGAACTTGAGTTGGAAGCGAAAGCATATGATGAGAAACTCAAACAATATCTACTCTCTATTCCCAACTTACCCAATGCAGATATCCCAGATGGCAAATCTGAAAGTGATAACTTAGTCACTAGAAGCTGGGGATCACCTCGTAGATTTGGGTTTAGTCCAAAAGAGCATTTCAATCTTTCTGGAGCAAGAGGCTTAAATTTTGAAGATGCCGCAAAAATTTCAGGAAGCCGGTTTGTTATAATGGAGGGAGCGATGGCTACTCTTCACCGAGCAATCGCTCAATTTATGCTAAACACGCAAACTAACGAACATGGACTTAATGAAATATGGGCTCCTGTTCTAGTAAATAGTGGCTCGATGATAGGCACCGGACAGTTACCGAAGTTCGCCAACGATAGTTACTCAACCTCTGATGGGAATTGGCTGATACCAACCTCTGAAGTTAGTGTTACAAATATTTTTTCAGAAACGATACTCAACAACTTAGACTTACCTAAGCGCTTAGTGTGTCATAGTCAGTGTTTTCGATCAGAAGCAGGAAGTGCAGGACGAGACACTGCAGGAATGCTCCGTCAGCATCAGTTTGAGAAGGTTGAAATGGTATCAATAACAAAACCTGAAGAAAGCATAACAGAACTGACTCGAATGACAGAATGTGCCCAAAATATTTTAGAATTGCTTGAGATACCTTATCAAACAATGCTTTTATGTGGAGGAGAACTAGGTTTTAGTGCAATAAAAACCTACGATATCGAGGTCTGGCTTCCTGGGCAAAATCGATTTAGAGAAATATCAAGTTGTTCCTCTTGTGGTGACTTTCAGGCACGTCGCATGAATGCGAGATATCGCCCTACGACGGAAAGTAAACCCGAATTCGTTCATACTTTAAACGGTTCAGGTTTAGCTGTTGGACGTTGCTTAATCGCAGTTCTCGAAAATTATCAGGAGGAAGATGGATCAATTACGATTCCGACTGCACTTCGGGCATATGTTGGCAATGCAAAAATGATATCAAAAAACGGAGATTTTCTTTGAGTTTTAGTATTTTAGTAACTAATGATGATGGAATTAACGCACCAGGTCTAAAAGTTGCCGAAGAGATCGCACTTGCAATTGCAGGCAAAACTGGAGAGGTCATCACTGTTGCACCAGCAGTTGATCAATCAGGTGTTGGACATTCAATTTCTTATTTACGACCAAGTTTGATACATCAATATTCTAATTCGCGTTTTTCAGTTGAAGGTACACCAGCCGATTGTGTCTTAGCAGGGATTTATTACTTAATGAAAGATCGTCCACCAAATTTAATCATTTCCGGTGTAAATAATGGCCATAACCTTGCTGATGACGTAGTATACTCAGGAACTGTTGGAGCGGCGATGGAGGGTGCTTTACAAGGAATAAAGTCACTTGCAATCAGCCAGTGTTACTCAACAGAGACATTACTGTTTGAGGATATTTTTGAAACAGCCAGGAAACTTGGAGCACAGGTCTGTGATAGGGTATTAGCCGCTGGGAATTGGAATCCAAACCCCTACCAAATATTTTATAATATAAACTTCCCAGCAGCTAGAGTTTCTGACGTAAAAGGACTAAAAGTATGCAAACAAGGCAAACGTCCAAAAGGTTCTTTCAGGGTGGATCCAATACAAGCTCCAAATAACAGAACTTTTCTCATGGTTAATCATAAGGCGGGCACACAAAAGATTGGAAAACAAGGAGTTATTAGAAACGATTCTGAGGTAATAAAGGATAACTATATTACTGTTACCCCGCTAAGAGCTGACTTAACCTCTTATGACGAATTGCCCGAGTTAAAAGATATTATTGATGACGATTTTTAATCAAAAAAAGTTCCAATTTATCTTCAATTTGAGAAGTTCTGGAGTTACAAATAAGAGCTTATTAACTGCGATGGAAAATATTCCACGAGATAGTTTTCTTAGCCAAACATTTCAATCGCACGCATTTGAGGATATTGCGATTCCAATTGACTGTGGGCAGACTACCACCCAACCAAGCACTATTGGTATAATGTGTCAGGCACTTTGCATAACTCGTCGAAGTAAAGTTCTTGAAATTGGGACCGGATCAGGTTACCAAACTGCTGTTTTGGCAAGGTTAGGTAGGCGCGTTTATTCGATAGAAAGATATAAAAAACTTTCTGAGGCCGCTAGAAAAACAATTGAAGGCTTATCTATTGCAAATGTAACTATTCTTTGTAACGATGGCACTGCAGGTTTAGTGGAACAAGCACCGTTCGATCGTATTATGGTGTCTGCAGCAGTTGACGATATACCACAAATACTTTTAGATCAGTTGAATCCACAAGGAATATTAGTGGCACCAGTTGGAAGAGGTGAAAAGTTGCAAACCATCGTTAGAGTAGATAAAAGAGAAAATAGCTACTATCATACTGAGTTAAAAAGAGTGCGGTTTTTGCCTATTCAAGAGGGAACTGAAACTGAATTTGTCAGTTCAAATAATTTTTTTAATCCGTAACAAACTGGACGTTCGCATGCTTTATTGTACGAAAAAAAACTTTATTCGGTTTGCTTTGATTGTGTCAGCGTCATTAATAGCTGTGTCTTGTAGATCCACAATAAAAGAACCTGTAAACCAAACCTCGTTGAACGCCTTCAATCAAATTGATACATTAACTAGGAAGGATCCAGACAGTCGCGGCATAATAACATATGACACGTATCAAATACTTGTTGCCAACGGTGAAGAAACTGTCGAACAGATTGCAAATAGACTTGATATAAATGGAGAAAAACTTGCTCTTTATAACGGTTTAATTTCAAATTATCGACCTCGCAAAAATGAAATCATTGCCATTCCAGATACTCAATTCATTAGCTCGAGTGGTTGGTCAGCTGAAATCACTCAGCAAGCGATACAAAATGATCCAGCTACAAAAACAAAAGTTAGTTTAGCAAATAACCCTTTACGGCATCGGGTAAAACAGGGAGAAACAATTTATTCTTTAGCCCGTGAATATAACGTATCAGTAAACTCATTAGCGACCTGGAATGGGCTCGGACCGGACCTAGATATTAAAACTGGTCGAGAAATTATAATTCCAGCCACAGCAGTACTACTTCGAACAACAAGTAAAACGGCCAAAAAGAACTCCGAAGTTTCATTGCAAACAAAGTCTCTCAAGAAAAGTGAATCTATCAAAGGTGAGATATCAAAAAATGAATCTTTGACGAGAACAAAAGATAAAATACAGACTCCGTCAACTGTCTCACAGGAGAATAAGCTACCAGAAACAAAAATAATTTCGATAAGACCATTTATTACCCCAGTAAAGGGTGACATAATTAATCACTACACACAAAATAAAGGTAGTAGCAATAATAACGGTGTAGACTATGAAACTTTACCATTAGAAACGGTTAGAGCAGTTTCTAATGGCACTATAGTGCTAATATCAGATATTGTTGGAGGTAATGGCAAGATTATATTAATACGGCATCAGGAAGATTTAATTACAATTTACGGTAGGTTAACTAATGTTATTGTACAAAAAGGCCAAGAAGTGAAACAAGGTAATAAAATTGGAGAAGTAATAGCAGACACTAAAACTAACAACGGTTTATTGCATTTTGAAGTCCGTAAAGGGATGAAAAGTATTGATCCAGAAACTATGATCAGGTAAGCAATTATCCGAGTTTTTTAACAAGATTTATTCCATTTTTACCAGCCAGGTCGGAGATAAATTGCCATGCCACCCTCCCTGATCTAGAACCCCGTGTTTGCTGCCACTCAACTGCCTGGTTTATAAGAACTTCTTCTTTGATATCAAGTTTTGCTAATTCAGAATAAGCTCTAACCATCTCAAAATATTGCTCTTGACTACACTTATGAAATCCAAGCCAAAGACCAAATCGATCAGAAAGCGATACTTTTTCCTCAACCGATTCAGAAGCATGAATAGCTGTTGAGCTTTCGTTCTCTATCATATCACGTGCTATTAAATGCCTTCTGTTAGAGGTAGCATAGAATAAAATATTTTCAGGTCGACTATCTAGTCCTCCATCTAGCAGTGCTTTAAGCGACTTATAATCCGCTTCCTCATCACCAAATGAAAGGTCATCACAGAAAATTATAAACTGACAGTTAATATTTCTTATAATACCAATTAGAACATCTAAACTCGAAAGATCCTCACGCCTTATTTCGATTAATTTAAGGTTTTCTGATCTAAAAAGAGAATGCACTGCTTTAATTAACGAAGACTTTCCCATCCCTCGAGCTCCCCAAAGAAGTGCATTATTTGCCGAGAACCCTTTAGTGAACTGTTTAGTATTCTCAACCAAAAGATTTTTAACATTATCAATACCGACTAAAACATCAGGATTGAGAGCCTGATTATTTTTAACTATTTCAAATCGATTAGGTTTCGTCTTCCATATGAACGATTGTGCGTTTATGACATCTGGGGGGTCTGGAGGGCTTGGACTAATCCTTTCAATACCCTCCATTATTCTTTTTAGAATTTCTTCTTGCTTCATATTTATTGTTTCCTACATTATCTGTTTTTTCCGTTCAGACATCTGTTTTTTCTCGCTTTCGCTCAACCAATCTAACCATCAGTATTGATATCTCATAAAGTGCATAAACAACGGTAAAGAGAATAACTTGAGTGATTACATCAGGAGGTGTTACTATTGCCGCAAGCAAAAGAATTCCTACTACCGCGTATTTTCTGACCTTCCCAAGAGTTTTTGATGTAACTAGCCCAGCTTTACCCATGAGAGTTAAGAGTACGGGCAACTGAAAACACAAGCCAAAAGCGATTATAAATTTCATCGATAACCCAAGGTATTCGTTTATAGTGCCTAAGTATGTAATGCCAACTACTGATGCAACGGCCCCATCATCTCTCTGCTGAAAACCTAGAAAAAAATCAAAGGCTAGAGGCATGACAACATAAAACGCAAATGATGCGCCAATAAAAAACAGGATTGGTGACGCAACTAAAAAAGGTAGAAAAGCTCCTTTTTCAGTACTATAGAGACCTGGGGCCACAAATTTCCATAATTGAAACCCTATAAAAGGGAAAGCTAAAATAAAGCCACCAAACAATGAAATTTGTACATTAACCATAAAGCCCTGCTGCAGACCTGTGAAGATTAAGTCTGGTTCTTGCCCATTACTTTTCAAAATATCTACAATCGGTTCAGCAAGAAAATTAAAAATATGTGAAGCCACAGAAAAGCAAATAATAATACCAGTCACGAAATAAAGAGCTGCTTTCATTAAGCGAGTTCTAAGCTCAGTTAAATGCTCAATTAATGGGGCAGTCGTAGAATCAACATTTTCTTCTTTTAACCCATCATTCATCAGCAACCCTATTATTTGAAAATTTAAGAATTAAATGTCAAATTCATTTATCTTGAAAGAATAAAACGAATTGAACTAATGTCGTAATGGAAACACAACTCATAAATAATTACGTTTTAGAAGTTTTAACCTTTTTTGTAATAGTGGTGGATTGATATTTTTCGTTTGTATTTGAGCTGACGTTACCTATTTCTGGATCGAGAGCGTTATTGGTTTCATTTTTGAAGAACTTAACTGGATCTTTCATCTCATCAATTGTCTTTAGCATGTCTGATCCCTCTCTCAAACCAGTCTCGTCTGCTGCTGCTTCCATAGTTGATTTAAATTCTCCAGCCATTCTCTTTGCTTTACCAACAAAGTTACCAACTGTCTTAAACATCACTGGCAAGTCTTTTGGTCCAACCACAATTAGAGCCGTTACTCCAATTATTAAGAGCTCCATCCAACCAAGATCAAACATTAATTATATTCCTTAATACACTGATTTTTTTAAACTTCATCCTTTGCAGGATTGATCTCTTTAGCATCCATACTTAATTCACTGTCAACATTTTCAATCTCAGCCTTACCTTCGCTCACACCTTTCTTAAAACTAGTTATTCCTTTACCAACTTCACCCATCAACGACGAGATTTTACCTCGGCCAAACAAAACTAAAACTACTACCGCTATTAATAATATACCTGGCAAACCAATATTATTCAGCATTTTTTATCTCCATCTGTGATATATTTCAAATCGTTTCATCATGCATAATTCTTAAATTAAACTATATTTCATTATTTACTTATACAAAAGAATTATTTAGATTTTTTTTCTAAAGGTCTAATTTGTCAGTTTTAAAAACAAAACACCGGTCACGCCTCATCGAGAGCCAAAGAGGTGTGTCTTTTATAGGTAAAAACACTCCTGGAATAGTTGCCTTTAAAATTGAGCTATCAGAGTTCATTCGTAACTCAACTAGACTTTCGTTACCCATAAACCGAGCTCGGTGAACAATACCTCTAGCGGGTACTCCGTCTTCAGCTGTTGGATTCGGCCCGTTACCATTTCTATCAAAATCAATTTTAAGATGTTGTGGTCTAATTAAAATCTGAACCTTTGTACCATCCTCAATACCGGGCGTTATAAACATTCCAAACAATGTGTCGATTCTAGAATGCTTGACTATCCCACTAATGATATTAACATCCGAAAAAAAAGATGCCACGACCGCATCGTTTGGCTTGTTGTAGATATTATATGGTGCACCCTCCTGAACAACAGATCCATTATACATCAACGCTATTGTATCAGCCATCCGCATTGCCTCAGCAGGTTCATGTGTGACTAATAAAACTGCTGTTTTTTCTTCTTTAAGAAGTGCAAGAGTTTGATCGCGGATTTCATCCCGCAATCTGTTATCTAAGCCCGAGAAAGGCTCATCCATAAGCAGCACTTTTGGTTTTGGAGCTATTGCTCTAATTAATGCGACCCTCTGTTGTTCCCCACCGGACAGCATATGCGGAAATTTGTCACAACTTGAAGACAGGTTTACACGCTCTAACAAACCCATACCGCGAACGTTAAGAGCCGCCTTATTATCTTGGGCTCTAATTCCGAAGAGCACATTTTCTAGTATTGTCAAGTGTGGGAAAAGTGCAAAATCTTGAAACATAAGTCCAATACTTCGGTGTTCTGGGGGTGTATGCAGTTTGGCTCCATCAGAAATCAATTTTCCAGCAATCCAAACCTCTCCTTTGTCTTGTTTCTCAACTCCAGCTGCAATTCTTAAGGTGGTAGACTTCCCACAGCCTGAGGGGCCCAAAAGGCAAGTGACATGGCCAGAAGTTAAGATCAAACTAAGATTTTCAACAGCATTCTTTGTATCATATCGTCTTGTTATATTAAAAAGGCTTAAACCTTCTTTATAATTTTCCATATATTCTATTTCGTTTATAAAAAATAACTTTATTTAAGAGTTTGTCAATAATAGCGGTTTTCATAGCTAGGTTGATTCTAGCGTGACTTGGAGTATTATTTTGTTGCATTTATCGTTCCTCCATCAATATCAATATTTTGATCAATTATCAAAAAGGCATGCTGCCTACATAAAAAAAATTTCATATTTCTTAACCCAATTCAGTTTCCATAGTGACCAGTAGTACTGCTAGCTATCTTCTTTTTTAGAACTTGTTCAATGGAGATATTTAATTTTCTTAACATAGTTTTATTAAAACCTTTTATTCTATTAAAATTATGAATTACAGGGTAGTAAATTATTCATACAAACTCCATCTCCAACAACTTGCCGTGATACCTGCACAACAAAACAAGGTAATCCAGATCTTACGGAATTTAACAACCTAAGAGCTGGCATTCGTGCTTTGACCACTCCACACAATTTTTTTATCATTGAATGAAGTATTCTTTGAATTAGCTCAATAGCTGCATGTGCATTGGATTCAATCGCACTGAACAAGTACGTAAATTTCCAATCTCGCCGACTTCGAAAAGGTGCACTGCCAGATTCTTTGACTAAAAGAACTGAACCTGGACAAGGATGTAAGACCTTATTCACATCGAAAAAAGTAGCAATATCACAAAAAATTCGTTCCACGACAGTACCCATTATCTTCAATTTTTCATTGCCTTATACTACTCATTTCTACCACGACTGTTTAATAAACGCTAGCTTCAGCCAGAGCATTTGTTCATTCATATCATAGACCTTTTAAAGAAGCATAAACTATTACTTTTTTAACTAGTATTCCTAAATCCAATTTAAACACTCCTTTTGACTGGTAAAGTTACAATCAATAAGCTAACTACACTTAATAGAACTAATTATAAAGAGTGGTCTAGTCAGCTATCATATTAATGACGATTAATATAATGCTTCTAGCAATTCATAAATGAAAAACATAATTGAAAAACGTCGAACCTTCGCTATCATTTCCCACCCTGATGCAGGAAAGACAACGCTTACTGAAAAATTTTTACTTTATGGAGGAGCTATACAACAGGCGGGTCAGGTAAAAGCTAAAGGGGAGTCCAGACGTTCTCGGTCAGATTTTATGAAGCTAGAAAAAGAACGTGGAATATCAGTTTCTGCATCGGCCATGTCATTCGCTTATGAAAAATCTTGGATTAATCTAGTCGATACACCAGGGCATTCTGATTTTTCAGAGGATACTTACAGAACAATAACAGCAGTAGACTCCGCAATCATGGTAATCGATGGAGCCAAAGGTGTGGAAAGTCAAACAAAAAAGTTGTTTGAAGTGTGTCGGTTGCGCGATCTTCCAATTCTAACATTTTGTAATAAAATGGATCGTGAAAGCAGAGATAATTTTGAAATTATTGATGAAATTCAAGAGTTATTAACAATCGATGTGACTCCAATGAGTTGGCCTGTTGGTTCTGGTAGTGATTTTATAGGTTGCTACGACCTCATAAATAATAAGTTAAATATTATGGACAGAGCAGATCGAAATGTAAAAGCGTCAACAATAGTTATAGAAGGGTTAACTGATCCCAAAATTGTGCAATATGTTCCAAAACACTTGCTAGAAACTCTCCGTCAAGAAATTGAAATGGTAAAAGGTTTGTTACCTAAGTTTAATTATGAAATGTTTATCAGTGGAAATATGACACCTATCTGGTTTGGTTCAGCAATCAACTCTTTTGGAATTAAGGAGTTACTGGACGGGGTTATTAAGTTTGCTCCACAGCCCCAGCCCAGACCAACTCGAACTAGGAAAGTTGAGCCAAAAGAAAAGCCAGTAACAGGGTTTGTATTTAAGGTGCAGGCTAATATGGATCAAAAACATCGAGACCGTGTTGCATTTGTCCGACTATGTTCAGGGCACTTTACACGAGGCATGAAACTGAAGCATGTAAGATCGGAAAAATTTATGTCAATATCTAACCCTGTAATGTTTATGGCTAATGAACGGGAAACAGCCGAAGATGCAAGGGCTGGTGACATAATTGGGATTCCAAATCATGGTCAAATTAGACTAGGGGATAGTTTTTCAGAGGGAGAAAAAATCCAGTTTACGGGTTTGCCAATTTTCGCACCAGAATTTCTCAAAACTGTAATATCTCTTGATCCCATGAAATCAAAGCATTTAGAAAAAGCCCTTGTGCAATTTGCTGAAGAGGGAATGAGCAAGCTATTCAAACCAATAATAGGATCGGGTTGGGTGGTTGGAGTAGTTGGCGTATTACAATTTGATGTATTAGAAAGTAGGATTAAGGAGGAATACGGATTACCTGTTCGTTTTGAAACTTCAGCTTTTACGTCTGCTAGGTGGGTTAAAGGCGACATAAACGAAATAGATAGGTTAAGTGCTGCGAACAAAAGTCACATGGCGATTGATCATGACCAAGACCATGTGTTTCTAACAAGGCTACAGTGGGATATTGATCGCATCAGAAGGGATTTCCCTCTTCTTAGTCTACTTGACACTAAAGAAATGAATGAAAAAATTATTTGATACACTATAGTCAATAAAACCCTTTTCAATAACAAAATGGCCGGGCTGTATGTTAGAACTTCAAGATTTCAACACTTTTGCATATATCCTTTTGGGATTTTAGCATATCCGTACTACCACATATCGTTACCCTATCCAGATAAACTTTTAACGTATCTCCAGTATAATATTTGAAACGGCCATCTTCTAACCAGTCTGTTAATCTTCCTATAAGCGGACTACTTTCTCTGGTTGTTGTAGAAATCAAATTTAGCTTTGTGCCAAAACTTAGTATAATAACTGATCATATTTTATATCACTTAATAACATCCTTACGAAATCAAGCTCGCCTTACTCTCAGCAAGTTTAAGTTAAAATGACTTCATCAAATTTCCTAAAAGTTTCAGGATCATAACAACACTCGCAAAAGAGGCAATACCAGTTCCTGTTTAGAATAAAACTAACCTTTGACCTTCTAGAAGTGCATCAAAGACTAGAGTACTAACTGGCTTTGGCTTTAATAATATTTCATGACCCATTTTTACTGTTGAAGACAAGATGTTTTATGAATCTTCTTAAACTTTAATCGAATAAACTCAAGTTCTTCTCCCAAACTTGGCGAAGCTATTGAATAAGCCCTTATCAGAGGCTTATCGCCAATGTTTAGGCTGATCATAAAAAACAATAGACTTAAATCAAAAACAATTAGGGTGTTCCAAAGAAAATGAAAAACTCTTGCTCGTCTAACACTCAACTTTTAAAAATTTTAAATTTTACAAGCCTTTATAAAGTACGTTTGAGTCTTTGATAAACAGATACCTTTAAGCATATTAAAAAAATACTAGAGTTTTATTGAAATTTTTATCTCAATTTGATTATTATAATAATTTGAACTCATTGACCAACCAAGAAGAATTATATAGATGTAAACATGAAGTTAAATTGTATAAATTATGATTAAACGATATTTTATAAAAAAGCTGAGATCAGACAAAGCACATGGTATCATTTAAAGATCTTAAATTAGATCCTAAAGTTATAGATGCAGTTATTGAAGCTGGCTACACGACACCTACTCCAATACAAGAGAAAGCTATTCCTGAAGCCTTAAACGGTAAGGATGTACTTGGTATAGCCCAAACAGGTACAGGAAAGACTGCTTCGTTTACGTTGCCTATCGTGTCTATGCTATCAAAGGGTCGTGCAAGAGCTAGAATGCCACGAAGCCTAGTGCTGTGTCCAACCAGAGAATTGGCTGCACAAGTTGCAGAAAACTTTGATAGTCACGCAAAGTACACTAGAATTTCAAAGGCATTACTCATCGGTGGAGTTAGTTTTTCTGATCAAGATAAGCTAATTGATAGAGGAGTAGATGTTTTAATAGCCACTCCAGGCCGCTTACTAGACCACTTTGAGCGTGGTAAACTGATGCTTAATGGAGTTCAAATAATGGTGGTGGATGAAGCAGACCGGATGCTTGATATGGGATTTATTCCAGATATAGAACGGATTTTTAAACTTACCCCTTTTACAAGACAAACATTATTTTTCTCAGCAACTATGGCTCCAGAAATCGAACGCATCACAAAGGAATTTTTACAGGCACCTGTTTATATTGAAGTAGCAAAACAAGCTACAGCCTCGGCTACAATTTCTCAGAGAGTTACTATCCATACACCAGCAAAGAAACAGTTTACTGGGTCCAACAAAAGAAAAATTTTGCGAAACATATTAAAAAACGAACAGTCAGTTTTAACAAATGGTATTATCTTTTGTAATAGAAAAATTGATGTTGATATTTTGACTAAGTCACTTAGAAAACACGGTTTTGATGCGAATGCAATTCATGGTAATCTTGAACAAAAAGAAAGGACATCGATCCTTAAGTCTTTTCTTGGTGGTAGTCTGCAACTCTTAGTGGCATCAGACGTAGCTGCCAGAGGTTTGGATATCCCCTCAGTTAGTCACGTAATTAATTTTGACATGCCAATTCAACCCGAGGATTATGTTCACCGAATTGGGCGAACTGGACGAGCTGGAAGAAAAGGAATAGCAATTTCAATTTGTTTGAGTTCTGAAACTAAGCACTTAGAAAAGATAGAAAAACTAGTCGGAACTCAAATTGAAAAAGTTGAGAACGTATTATCTACCAACTCAGAAATTCTATCAAAAAAGTTAGAAAAACCAGTTATAATTGCACCAAAGACAAAACAACCGGCGGTCCAGAAAAAACCGATACCAAAGAATGAGCCTCTGCCTAAAAAGATTTTAAAGAGTGATACTAAAGTAATAGTCGGAATGGGAGATCATATCCCTTTATTCTTAACTAGAAAAGTTCCCAAATTTCCCACTAAGTGAATTAGAAAGTAATATTACTAATCGACTCTATTTATAAAAATCGTTGTTATTGGTTTCTTACCAATATTTCTTTGACAAACTTTATTTACTGTCTTTTGTATACGGTTTTCTAACAAGTCGTCATCATACAACTCTCTATCATTGAGCATATTGAGGTCAAGCTCCAAGGCATCCTCTATCGAAGCCTCAAACTCGTTATTAGAATTTGTATCCGCTGTTAAACCTTTTGATTTAACCCACACTCCATCATTTAAAATAATATTTTTTTCAAGAAGTAATGAGACCGAGATATGGCCGCGCGATGCCATTTGTAATCGTGTTTTAACTATCCCGTCGTTCGAACTAATTAATTGTCCACAATCCAAATAAATCCTTCCAGTACTAACTTTATCAATTACGCGTGAGCTTCCATCACTCGCAATCTCTAGAATTGTTCCATTAGGCACTACAACCGATTTATGGCCGTTTGATTGTGCCAATAGTTGATGTTCGCGCATGTGACGGTGCTCACCATGCATTGGAACTATCAACTTCGGATTAAGGATTTGATGTAAAACCTCAAGATCAGGCCTGTTGGCATGGCCGGAGACATGATAACGGTCGCTCTGATCATCAATCACACTAATACCTCTTTCCGTGAGCTCATTAATTATCTTACTAACTGAGGTTTCATTTCCAGGAATAGTCTTGGACGAAAATAAAAAACAATCCCCCTCCTGCAAAATAACATCCATGTACTTATCTCTTGCCAACTGAGCCGAAGCAGCCCTTCCTTCACCCTGCGAACCTGTTGCTAAAATAAATAGATTGGAACGCGGAATTTCTAAAGAGTCTTCTACAGAGATTGTTGGGGGGAAACTTTTTAGAAGTCCAACAGCACTTGTAGTCGAAATCATCGTCTGCATTGCTCGCCCTATCACTAAAATACTCCGACCTGCTGATTGAGCACACTTGGCTAACGTCAAAAGTCGAGCTACGTTAGAAGCAAAAGTAGTTGCTACCACTGCTCCACTTTGACCTTTAATGAGCCGAGTAATTTCTGATTCTAAAGACTGTTCGGACCGTCCCGGACTTTTAGAATACACGTTGGTTGAATCACAGATAAGTGCCAAAACATTAAGTTTTTTTATCTCAAGCAAGAGCTTCTCGTTGAAAGGATCTCCTAAGACAGGTGTTTTATCTATCTTAAAATCACCTGTGTGAACAATAAAACCAATTGGAGTTTCTATCAAAAGACTCGATGCCTCAGGAATAGAGTGAGAAATTGGGATAAAACTTATTTTAAAGGGTGCCAATTCGACTGAATTAGGAAACTCTTTTACAATCGTAACTTCTTTACCATCTGCTCCTACTCTGTTCAGTTTGCTGAGCGCAATTTGGGCAGTGAATTCACGACAATAAATTGGCACATCGAACCTGTCAGATAAATGCCCTAATGCACCTATATGATCTTCATGTGCATGCGTAATAAAAACACCTAGCAAACGATTTTTGTTTTCCTCTACAAATTCGGTATCAGGCATTATTAAATCAACGCCTGGAGTAGAACTCATATTGGGAAAAGTCACCCCGACGTCAATTAGAATAAAGTATTCTTTACCAGGCAAGCCATAGCCGTAAAGATACATATTCATACCAATTTCTCCAGAACCACCCAACGGAAGGTAAATTAAACGATTTTTTTTCTTCATCTCATTCTTCTTTCAAATTGAACTCATAAATATCCACAAGACCTGATAAAGTTAAATCAAGATCTACCTTATCAAAAACAGTTGTATCTTGACTAAATAAAGTAGATAAACCCCCTGTAGCAATAACTTGTATCTTCTCTTTACGCTGAGTCTGGACTTTACTAAGAAGCCCTTCTATTAGGCTTAAATAACCCCAAAAAATGCCTGACTGCATGCATTCTACAGTATTTTTTCCAATAATGGCTTGAGGTTTTGATATATCAATATAAGGTAAAGCCGCAGCTTCGTCATGAAGTGATTTCATTGATAGATTCACGCCTGGCGCAATAATACCCCCAATATAGGCACCATCATTGTCAACAACATCAAATGTGGTAGCTGTACCGAAATCCACCACAACTAAATTACCACCATAACGATTAAATGCCCCAACCGAATTAACGATCCTATCCGCCCCAACCATAACTCCGTCGTCTACCCTTATTTCAATTGGGATCAAACAGTCGCTTTTTCCAACAACAAGCGGTCTACAAGAGAAATATCGAGATGATAACACTCGTAAATTAAACACTACCTGCGGTACAACAGAACAAATTATTACAGAATCTATTAATTGATACTTAATTTTTGATAATGACATTAAACTTTTTAGCCAAATAAAATACTCATCTGCAGTTCTCACAATATTCGTAGCACAGCGCCACTCCGAAAGTTTATTTCGTCCCTCAAAAACTGCAAACACAGTATTCGTATTTCCAACATCAACAGCAAATAACATCTATCTCAATTCCCAATTAAAAGAACATCCCCAGCAGTAATAAACTCTGTTCCATTTGGAGTTTGTAACATTAATGAGCCATTATTAGTTATACCAGAAAAGGACCCATAAGAAGCGTTATTAATTGTTTTTACCTTTATTTTTTGTCCAATCGAAAAACTACGTTCTAAATATGCTTCACGTAACCCTGAAAACCCACCGAAATTAAAAATATCATTCCACTTACTGTAACTTCGCATCAAAATGCGTAGGAAAACTGAGGGCTCAGAAATACTGAATCCACTGTTTTTTAAAGACTCAGCTGGTAAAGCATCTTTATCTAATTCATTTTGAGTAGGAAAAGAAACTAAGTTCAATCCAAAACCAACAACTAACGGTTTTTTTTTATCAAGCGTTGTATATGCCCGTTCAAGTAGTATCCCACCAATTTTTTTTCTATTTAATAGAAGATCATTTGGCCATTTTAGTGTAAGATGGTTTTTAGACACACCAATCTTGACTACTGCGTCGTAAAGGGCAATTCCTGCAACATAGCTAATAAGAGAAAAATGCTCTTCATTAATAATCGGATAAGTCAAAAGACTGGCAGTAAAGTCTTTATCACCACTTAACCACTTTTTTTCTCTACGCCCACGACCATTTGTTTGCTTTAAAGCAAGTAACCAGATTTCTGACTGCCCTATGGCGGACAATCGCTTCGCTTCGCAATTAGTACTATCAAGCAAATTAAAGATTTTATAATTTATCGTAGTTCCTCTCAGAAGTATAAGTTAACTTAAGAATTGTGTAGAAATTGAGGCTATCATACCTTCAATGCCAAACAAATTAACAGCTCCAAAAAGCATTGCCGCAGCAGAACTAGCTAATATTATTCGATTTATTAAAGGCATTGGTTTATTAAGATTATCCGACGTATCTCCAAAATAAATCAAATACACGATTCGTAAATAGTAATAGGCTCCAATAACTGAAGCTAACCCACCGATAAGAGCAAGTAAAACAAGACCCTCACTTACTGCAGACCGGAATATAAACAGTTTGCCAAAGAATCCAACAAGAGGCGGAAGTCCTGCTAAAGATAGAATAACAACTGATAAAAATAAAGCTCTTAGTGAATCAGTCCGAGAATATAAACTAAGTGCCGTTATTTCAGTAATTGCAACTCCCTCTTTCTGCATATTAAGAATAAAGGCAAACACACCAAAATTAGCAACAACATAAATTAGCATATAGATGATTACAGCACTCAAACCATTTGAGGTCCCCGCAGCAATTCCCATCAAAGCAAAACCAATATGCGAAATAGACGAATACGCCATCAAGCGCTTTATATTATTTTGACCAATTGCTGCAATTGACCCAACTAGCATCGAACTAATAGATAAGAAGATTATGATTTGTTGCCATTCAAAAAATGCGTCCCCAAAAGCACCAAAAAGTAATCTAGCTAACATCGCAATAGCTGCAAGCTTTGGAACTGTTGAAAAAAAAGCAGTAACTGGTGTTGGTGAGCCCTCATAAACGTCCGGAGTCCACATATGAAATGGTACTGCAGAAATCTTAAATGCCATTCCAACCAATAAAAAGATTAAACCAAAAAGGATCCCTGTTGACATTCCCTCCAATTCAACGACTTTCGCTATGCTTAAAAAATTTGTTGTACCCGAAAACCCATAAACTAAGGACGCCCCATAAAGAAATAATCCAGAAGATAGTGCACCTAAAACAAAATATTTCAATCCTGCTTCGGTCGATTTCAAACTATCGCGTCTAAAAGCTGCAATCACATAAAGTGCTAGTGACTGAAGCTCAAGCCCAAGATACACTGACATTAAATTTGTCGATGCTACCATGATCATCATTCCCACAATGGAGAGACAAATTAATGCAGAATACTCATAATTAAGAAGATTGCTCCTTTCTAGATAGTCTTTGCTCATGGCCAGTACGATTGCTGCACTTAATAAAATGCAAACTTTAAAAAGAATAGAAAAGCCATCAGCTCTAAAAGCACCATTAAACGCATAACTATCATCTGGAACACCAATTAAAACCCATATAGCAGTCAGAACAAGGACAAAGCATGTCAACCATAGCAAGAAAGAGCTAATTGACTTTTGTTTCGAAAAGACGCCTACCATGATAATGAACATAGAAAAGATAGAAAGAATTATCTCAGGCATAAGAATGACTAAAGAGTCTACTAACATGCTACGACCTCCCAAGAATTAATTCGAATAAAGTTTTTATCATAAATGAGCATCACTCAGATTAGACAATAGTGCATTAACACTTGGACCAATTATGTCTAGTATTGGAGCAGGAAAAATCCCAAGTATCAAAGTAAGAACAACAAGTGGAAAAAATATCCATTTTTCTTGAATAGTTAAATCACCAATTTGTTTTAAACTCTCTTTAATCAAATCACCAAAAATTATTCGCCGATATAACCAAAGCCCATACGCGGCGGACAGAACCACGCCAAACGCAGCACCAAAAGCCGTCCAACTACTTACCTGAAATACGCCCACAAGAGTTAGAAACTCTCCAATAAATCCAGACGTACCAGGAAGTCCAATGTTTGCCATGGTAAAAAACATGAAAATCATTGCATAAACGGGCATTCGAACAACAAGCCCACCGTAGGCATCAATCTCACGAGTGTGTACTCTGTCATAAATTACACCTACAATTAAAAATAATGCTGCAGAAATAAAACCGTGGCTGAGCATCTGAAAGATGGCTCCATCGATTCCTTGTCGATTTAAAGAAAAAATTCCCATAGTTACAAAGCCCATATGAGCAACTGACGAATACGCAATCAGTTTTTTCATATCTGTTTGCCGCAGAGCAACCAACGAAGTATAAATAATAGCGATTACAGATAAGAAAAAAACCATGTCTTGAAATAGTACAGAAGCTTGAGGAAACATTGGAACATTAAACCTAAGAAACCCATAACCGCCCATTTTTAACAGTATAGCTGCCAATACAACAGAGCCCGCTGTTGGAGCTTGCACATGAGCATCAGGTAACCATGTGTGAAAAGGCCACATTGGCATTTTTACAGCAAACGACGCAAAAAATGCTAACCAAAGAAGGCTTTGTAATCCGCCATCTATTGAAACCCCAGATAAGTAAATCACATCATGGTTGAACTGATATTTTAAAAGCTCCTCAATATCAGTTGTTCCTGTTTGCTGCCACATAACCAACATTGCAATAAGCATCACTATTGAGCCAAGCAAAGTATATAAAAAGAATTTAAATGCAGCATATACTCTATTTGCCCCACCCCAAACGCCGATAATTAAGAACATTGGAAGCAATCCCGACTCAAAAAGAACGTAAAACATAACTAAATCTAAAGCACAAAACACTCCTATCATGAGAGTTTCTAAAATTAAAAAAGCAATCATATATTCCTTTACTCTAGTTTTCACATTCCAACTGGATGCAAAAACCAAAGGCATAATCGCAGTAGTAAGCAAAACAAACAAAATTGAAATGCCATCAATGCCTACTTTATATTTTATACCAGCCAACCAATCATATTCTTCAACTAGTTGAAATCCAGTATTTGCCGGATCAAATTTTAGCAAAATTACTAATGATATTAAAAAGGTTGCCACTGAGGTAACCACTGCTGTAATTTTCGAATTAATCTCAGAGTTAAATCCACTCGATTTAACAAAAACAGCCACTACCACCGCACCCATTAATGGTAAAAAAATAACTAAGGATAATAGATATGTCATTATAGCAGCCTAACTAAAAGAACGAAAACCAAGTAATTAGAATGGTAGTACCCACTATCATTCCAAAAGCATAATGAAAGAGAAACCCTGACTGTAATTTTCCATAAAATTGATTAAGAACGGGAAAAACACCTAACGCGATTTTATTGATAAGCCCATCGATAATAAGACGATCACCGCGCTTCCAAAAAAGATCCCCTAGAAACAATACTGGCTTGACAATCAAGAAGTTGAAAAGTTCATCGAAATACCATTTATTTAAAAGGAAATTATATAGACCTTGATGCTGTTTCGATAACCGAGAGGCCAAGCTTAAATTTCGAATGTAGAACAAAAATGCTAAAACAAAACCAAGTATCATAGCCACGAAAGGGCTTAACTTTACCCAGTGAGGAACTCTATGAACATTATGCATTATGTGGTTATTTTCACTCATAAATAGCGAGTGCTTAAAAAAATCTTCAGCTTCAGCTCCCACAAATTGCGAGTAATAAATTGTTCCTGCAAAAACAGCTCCAACAGACAAAAGAAGCAATGGGAAAAGCATCGTTTTATCTGGCTCACGAGCACTTTCAAGATGCTCGATTTTGCCTCTAAAATTTCCAAAAAAGGTCATGAAAATTAACCGCCAGCTATAAAAGCTGGTAAATAAAGCTGAAATAACCAAGGACCAGAAGGCAAACATCCCAGATGCACTGTTGGCGGCATAAGTTCCTTCAATAATGGCATCTTTTGATACAAAGCCTGCAAAACCAACTGGCACATGAAATATATCATAACTAAATGGTATTCCGACTCCTGTAATAGCCACCGTTCCAATAATCATAAATAAAAAAGTTAGCGGAAGCTTTTTCCTTAAACCTCCATAGTTTCGCATATCTTGCTCATGGTGCAATGCATGTATAACAGAACCAGCACATAAAAAAAGAAGTGCCTTAAAAAATGCATGAGTAAATAAATGAAACATTGAAGCTTGATAGAACCCAATACCTGCAGCCGCAAACATGTAACCTAATTGGGAGCATGTGGAGTAAGCAATTACTCTCTTAATATCTGTCTGCACCAAACCAACTGATGCGGCAAATAGGGCAGTACTCGCACCAACAATGGTAACAAATGCTGCAGTAGTCGATGAAAATTCTATCAGAGGGGAAACTCGACAAATTAAAAACACCCCCGCCGTAACCATGGTCGCTGCGTGAATAAGAGCAGAAACTGGGGTTGGGCCTTCCATCGCATCTGGAAGCCAGGTATGTAAGAATAATTGAGCCGACTTTCCCATTGCACCGATAAAAAGTAAAAATGAGATTAACTCTACCTTGTTAAAATTGATACCTAAAAATAGAAACGACTCTTTAGAGAGAGTCTCAGCCTGAAAAAATAGATCATCAAAGTAAAGAGAACCTGTTGTGACAAAGATACACAACATCCCTAAAGCAAAACCAAAATCACCCACACGGTTTACAACAAATGCTTTAATTGCAGCAGAATTTGCACTAGGTTTTTTATAATAAAAACCAATTAATAGGTATGACGCAAGACCTACGCCTTCCCAGCCAAAAAACATTTGTAAAAAGTTATCGGAAGTAACCAAGGCAAGCATCGCAAATGTAAAAAACGATAAATATGAAAAAAATCTCGCCTGATACTTTTCTGATTTTTTCCAATTATGATCACCCTTCATGTATCCATATGAATACACATGTACTAGGAACGAAACACTACAAACGACCACAAGCATAATTGCTGTAAGAGAATCAAGCCTAATTGACCAAGTTACTTCTAAATCACCTGATGAAATCCATCTCAAAATATGAAACTTTTGAACCACATCGAAATCATTCGTAGTAAAAATAAACCAGCTAAACAACATACTAAAAAGCATACAAACAGTAGCAAATAATTTAGCCAGTTTTTCACCTACAATAGAATGAAAAAAACCTGAAAACAAAGCTCCAAGTAGTGGTAAAAATAAAATTACCAGTGCCATGTTCATCCTTTCATCATATTAATGTCTTCAACAGCTATAGTTCCACGATTTCTAAAGAAGCAAACGATTATTGCGAGGCCGATAGCAGCTTCAGCAGCAGCTACAGTAAGAATGAATAGGGTAAAAACTTGGCCAGTTAAATCACCTAAGTAAACTGAAAAAGCAATAAAATTAAGGTTAACAGCAAGTAAAATTAGCTCAATTGACATTAACATTACAATTACATTTTTTCTATTTAAGAAAATTCCAAATATTCCAATAACAAATAACAAGGCTGCAAGTAGCAAATAGTGATTAAGTGTTACCATTTCAGAGGCCCTCTCCTGGCTTTATATTTACTAGTTTTACGGAGGTCGCCCCATCCCTTTGCATTTGATCAATAACATTCTGGCGTTTCACAGCAGTGTTCTCACGAAAGGTAAGCACAATAGCTCCAATCATTGCGACGAAAAGGATTAACCCAGCGGATTGAAACAGGTAAATATAATCAGTATATAGAACCTTGCTCAGAGCAATTGTATTACTTGCATCGAGTGGGATTGGAGACTCAATATTTTTGTTAGCAATATTGGAAAACTTCCAATTAGTTAACAGCAATCCCAATTCAAAAACAATTACGACTCCAAAAATAATGCCTCCTGGTAAATATCGAGACATACCAACTCTTAATTCAACAAAATCAATGTCAAGCATCATTACGACAAAAAGGAACAAGACAGCAACGGCTCCAACGTAAACGATCATCAAAAGCATAGCTAAAAACTCGGCTCCCAACAAAACAAAGAGCCCTGCTGTTGAAATGAACGTTACAATCAAAGCTAAAACAGAATGGACTGGATTTCTGGCCGAAATTACCAAAACCGAAGACGAAAGAGCAACGGCTGAAAATAAATAAAAGATAATTGAAAACATATTTTAAAAAACTTTCTTACTATTCCGATTTATCTAAATGGAACATCTGCATTTAAATTTCGGGCAATTTCGACTTCCCAACGGTCACCGTTATCTAAAAGTTTTTCCTTGTTATAAAAAAGTTCTTCTCTAGTTTCAGTTGCAAATTCAAAATTTGGTCCTTCTACTATAGCGTCGACGGGACACGCTTCCTGACAGAACCCACAATAGATGCACTTTGTCATATCAATATCATAACGAGTCGTTCTTCGAGAACCATCTGCACGAGGTTCTGCATCGATTGAAATGGCTTGAGCAGGACAAATTGCTTCACATAATTTACATGCAATACATCGCTCTTCGCCATTTTTGTAACGACGTAAGGCATGCTCACCACGAAATCGGGGAGACAAAGGACCTTTCTCATGAGGGTAGTTTAGCGTTACCTTTGGTCGAAAGAAGTATTTCATAGCAAGTTTAAAGCCTGTTAAAAAATCAAGCAAAAAGAAATACTTTATTGCCAGTTTCCAATTAAATTTTTTCATATAATTTATCCTCCTATAACCCATCTAGCATATCCTGGCACTCCCAACTGGGCGAACGAGGCTACGACAACTACCCACCCAAGCGACAACGGTAAGAAAACTTTCCATCCAATTCTCATTAACTGATCATACCGAAAACGGGGAACAACCGCTTTTACCAAAGCAAACAAAAAGAAGAAAAATAACATTTTTAAAACCATCCAGATCATTCCATCTGGAAGATTTGAAACTGGCGAGAGCCAACCTCCAAAAAAGAGCAAAGTAATTAAAGCACACATTAGAACCACTGCCATTAATTCGCCAATCATAAAGAGAAGAAAAGGAGTAGATGAATACTCAACTTGATACCCCGCAACCAACTCTGCCTCAGCCTCAGGTAAATCGAAAGGTGGTCGGTTAGTTTCAGCAAGTGCAGAGATGAAGAACAAGAAAACCATTGGAAAGTGTGGAAGCCAATACCAACTAAATATTCCATAATCGCCAGATTGTGCCAAAACTATTCTGGTTAAATTTAATGATCCAGTAGAGATTAAAACTCCAACAATTATTAAACCTATTGAAACTTCGTAAGAAATCATTTGAGCTGCTGATCGTAAACATCCAAGGAAAGGATACTTTGAGTTAGAGGCCCAGCCACCCATTATAACACCATAGACCTCAAGGCTTGATACAGCAAAAATATATAAAATACCCACATTTATGTTGGATATAACCCAACCTTCATCGAATGGAATCACCACCCAAGCTATTAGTGCTAAAACAAAACTAATAAGAGGTGCTAAAAAGAAAACAAACTTATCTGATCCAGCTGGTACAATAATCTCTTTAAAAATATATTTTAAAAAGTCTGCAAATGATTGCAACAATCCAAATAACCCAACTACATTTGGACCACGCCTCATTTGAACAGCAGCCCAGACTTTTCTATCAGCATACATTAAAAATGCTAAACTAATTAACACTCCAACCGTAACTAAGAGGCATTGACCAAGGATAAATACGAACACACCAAAACTACTATCAAAAAACTCCATGGTCTACTCCGCCGCCCTAATTTGATTGTCAGCATTTTTACTTTTGGACAGGTTGTTGAGAATGAGACTTGCTCTGGCTATTGGATTTGTCTTATAAAAGTTTTCGTAATATACTTTAAATGGCAGATTACTTGAAAAACCTTTAAAATCTGAATTTAGCCATTCTGATTTGCTAATTTCATTTAACTTACTAATGTGTGGAAAAGCATCAAATAGTTGCGATTGAAGTTCGGAAAGACTATTAAAACCCAAATCACAATTTAATTTACCCGATAATGCCCTGATTATGGCCCAGTTTTCTTTTGCATCTCCAGGAGCAAAATTGGCACGAAGTGCCAGCTGCGGTCTTCCCTCAGTATTTACGTAAATTCCTGTCTCTTCAGTGTAACAAGCACTGGGGAAAATAATATCAGCACGATGAGCTCCTCGATCACCGTGACTGCCTTGATAAATAACCACACAATCTTTGGGCAACTCAAATTCATCCATCCCAACATTAAAAATTACATCGGCACCATCAAGAGCACGATCAATTCCTTCTGGGTGGGTAAAACCTATATCCATGGCCCCAACTCTTGATGCGGACACATGAAGTATCAACAATTTACAATTAAATGTTTCCACAAGCTTTTTTACTGCCTGTAAAACAGAGAATCCATCAGTATCAGCCAAAGCACCTTGGCCTAGAATAATGATACTTTTATTACTTAAGATAAAATTTTTATCATTTATCAAATTCTCAATATCTTCTCTACCAGATCCTAAGCATGAATACTCATACGTGAGATCAACATTCGGTCCAATCAAATTAACTTTAGCCCCATTGAGCCAAGCTTTTCGAATTCGTGCATTAAAAACGGGCGATTCAATTTTCGGGTTAGTTCCAATCAAGATGATATTGTCGCTACCATCTAAATCTGATATTTCTGCATTGCCAACATAACCTGACCGATCCGAGACTGGCAAACAACTACCATCAACTCGGCATTCATATGTTCCATTAAGCCCGTCAGATAATCTTTTTAAAGCATATATTGACTCTGTAGACACTAAATCTCCCACTACAGAAGCTATCTTTTTACCTTTTATTGCATTAATGGCCTCTTCTAATGCCTCTTCCCAACTTACTGGGACCAGTTGACCATTTCTTCTTACGTAGGGTCTATCTAATCTCTGCCTTCTCAAACCATCAAAAACAAACCGAGTTTTGTCAGAAATCCACTCTTCGTTAACGCTATCGTTGTTACGAGGAAGTATCCGCATTATCTCCCTCCCCTTACAATCAAGCCGGATATTTGAGCCGAGAGCATCCATAACATCAATACTGTCAGTTTTCTCCAATTCCCAAGATCGGGCAGTGAAAGCGTACGGCTTAGATGTTAATGCGCCAACAGGACATAGATCAATAATATTTCCTTGTAATTCTGTATTTAAGGTTTCCGCAAGATAGCTCGTAATTTCACTATCTTCGCCCCGACCAGTCTGTCCCATTTGCGTTATTCCCGCAACTTCTGTCGTAAAGCGCACACATCTCGTACATGAAATACATCGCGTCATATGGGTTTCTACGAGAGGACCTAAATCTAAGTCTTCTGCCGCTCTTTTAGGTTCTCTGTATCGTGAAAAGTCTACACCATAGGCCACTGCCTGATCTTGCAAATCACATTCCCCACCTTGATCACAAATTGGACAGTCTAAGGGGTGATTTATCAGCAGAAACTCCATTACACCTTCGCGAGCTTTCTTTACCATTGGCGAAGTAGTTTTTATCTGAGGGGGCTCACCACTAGGTCCTGGTCGCAAATCTTTAATTTGCATTGCACAAGACGCCGTAGGCTTCGGTGGACCACCAACAACTTCTACAAGGCACATCCTACAATTCCCTGCTATGGACAGCCTTTCATGATAACAAAACCTCGGTATTTCGATACCTATCTGTTCGCAAGCTTGAATAATTGTTAACAAAGGATCCACTTCTACCTTTTCACCATCAATTACAACTTCTCTGAGATTTGACATGTACTACTCCGCCGCAAATTTCGAGGAGCGGTTGACACTTAGACCTTTTATTCTATCTTCAATCTCACCTCTAAAATGACGAATTAAACCTTGTATCGGCCAAGCAGCTGCGTCACCAAGAGCACAGATTGTATGACCTTCAACTTGACGAGTGACGTCAAGAAGCATATCAATCTCATCCACACTTGCATCACCTTTAACTAACCTTTCCATAACTCTCATCATCCATCCAGTACCCTCTCTGCAAGGGGTACACTGCCCGCAACTTTCATGTTTATAAAACTTAGATAACCTCCAGATCGCCTTGATTATATCTGTGCTTTGATCCATCACTATGACTGCTGCAGTTCCCAGTCCTGATTTTTGTTCACGCAGCCAGTCAAAATCCATAATTGCTTGATCACACACACTTGCAGGCAAAAGAGGTACAGAAGCTCCTCCAGGAATAACAGCTTTTAAATTGCTCCAGCCACCGCGAACCCCACCACAATGCTTATCAATTAACTCTCTTAACGTTATTGACATTTCTTCTTCTACAACGCAGCGTTTTTCTACGTGACCAGAAATTGCAAAAAGTTTTGTACCAGCATTATTTTCTCGTCCAAATCCTGAAAACCAGTCAGAACCTCGTCTTAGAATAGTAGGTACAACGGCAATTGACTCAACATTATTCACGGTTGTAGGGCAACCATAAAGACCCGCTCCAGCTGGAAAAGGAGGCTTCATTCGTGGCATTCCTTTTTTCCCCTCTAAACTTTCTAAGAGTGCTGTCTCCTCACCACAGATATAAGCTCCCGCCCCATGATGAAGGAAAATGTCAAAGTCATATCCTGAACCCGAGGCATTTTTTCCAATAAAACCCGCTTCATAGGCTTCGTCAATTGCGATTTGCAGACTCTCTCTTTCACGTATATATTCGCCTCGAATGTAAATGTATGCTGCATCCGCATTCATTGAAAACCCTGCTATCAGGCAACCCTCAATTAGCGTATGTGGATCATGTCTCATGATTTCACGGTCCTTACAGGTTCCAGGCTCTGACTCGTCTGCGTTTACTACCAAATAGCACGGCCTTCCATCGCTTTCTTTAGGCATAAACGACCACTTTAAACCAGTAGGAAACCCAGCCCCCCCTCGCCCTCTTAGACCAGATCTCTTTACTTCTTCTATTATCCAATCTTGTCCTCTTTTTAATATCTCTCCTGTACCAGACCAATGCCCTCTAGAAAGCACACCTTTTAAACTACGGTCATACATTCCATAAAGATTTGTAAAAATTCTATCTTTATCTTCGAGCATATAAATCTTTCCTTTCGTCATAAACTTCTCTAATTTTTAAACTATATATATATCGTATGAAAGACGACTTTTACACAGTCTTCGAAGCTACTTAATTCTTTTGACAGTATCTCCGAACGCAAGAGCCTGTGCCACGGAGGCATTGCACTTGTTTTGACTTTTTCCTTTTAACGAGCTTAAACTCTCTTGCGGTTCAGACGCAAATCTCCCAGTTTGTGAACCAGATACTGGCACTTGGCCAACTACTAATTGTTCAATAATCTTAATAAAATTTTTCGCAGACAAATCCTCATAATAGTCTTTACCAATTTGAGCTACCGGAGCATTTGAACATGCCCCGAGGCACTCGACTTCCTCCCAGCTGAGCTTTCCATCTTTTGAAACAACTCGAGGTTCAGGAGAAATTTTTTCCTTACAGATAGCAATAAGATCTTCTGAGTCACATAGCATGCAAGGCGTAGTCCCACAAATTTGAATGTGAGCAATCTCACCAACTGGCTGTAGTTGAAACATAAAATAAAAACTTGCCACCTCGAATACTCTAATCGGAGCCATCTGTAAAAATTCAGCAACATATTCTATTGCCGGCTTAGTTAACCAACCCTCTTGTTCTTGTGCTCTCCATAGTAAAGGTATAACCGCGCTAGCTTGTCGTCCCAATGGATATTTTAATAATTGTGACTTCGCCCATTCAAGATTATTGGAGGAAAATTCAAAACTTTTAGGTTGATCAATGTGCAAGCGTCTAAACATTAACGATCTATCTCCCCAAACACCACATCAAGAGAACCTAATATTGCTGACACATCAGCTAATTGATGCCCTCTACAAATATGATCTATCGCAGCCAAATGAGGGAAACCAGGAGCACGTATTTTTGCTTTGTAAGGCTTGTTTGTTCCATCAGACACGAGATAAACACCAAATTCGCCTTTGGGTGCTTCAACAGGACAGTAAATCTGCCCCTTTGGCACATGAAATCCCTCAGTATATAATTTAAAATGATGTATTAGTGCTTCCATAGAATCTTTCATGGTATCACGCTTCGGCGGAGATAGCTTGCCTCGTGAGAGTACATCTTGCCCCTTAAACATGGGTAGTTTCTCTATAACCTGTTGCATAATTTTAACAGATTCACGCATTTCAAGTACTCGGCAAATATACCGATCATAACAATCACCTTGACTTCCAATTGGTATTTGAAAATCGAGGTCGTTATAACATTCATAAGGCTGTGATCTTCGCAAATCCCAACTCATACCGGAACCTCGAACCATAACTCCCGAAAAACCCCATTCTAGGGCCTCCTTTTTAGATACAATCCCAATATCTACATTTCTTTGTTTAAAAATTCTATTTTCAGTTAAAAGACCTTCAATATCATCTAATATTTTTGGAAAACTTTCGCACCACCCGCTAATATCAGATATAAGTTTTTCTGGTAAGTCTTGGTGAACACCCCCCGGCCTAAAGTAAGCAGCATGAAGCCTGGCTCCACTTGCACGCTCGTAAAAACCCATTAATTTTTCTCGCTCCTCAAAACCCCAAAGTGGAGGGGTCAGAGCCCCTACGTCCATTGCCTGAGTAGTAATATTGAGTAAATGACTTAAAATACGACCAATTTCACAAAACAATACCCGAATAAGCGACGCTCTGTAAGGCACATCTACTCCAACTAATTTTTCGATTGCCAGACACCAAGCATGCTCCTGGTTCATCGGAGCAACATAATCTAACCGATCAAAGTAAGGCAAATTCTGTAGGTAAGTTCTGCTTTCAATAAGCTTTTCGGTTCCTCTATGGAGCAAACCGATGTGAGGATCACACCGTTCTACAACCTCTCCATCTAACTCAAGCACCATTCTAAGCACACCATGAGCTGCTGGATGCTGCGGTCCAAAGTTTATATTAAAATTTCTTGGCGAAGTTTTTTCTTTTGAGACAAAACCTGTCTGACTATCTTTCATAGATTTGGGTTCCCATCAGATCCATTATCAGTTTCTTCTTTAATCTGCTGAGCTCCCTCCCAAGGACTCAAAAAATCAAATTGCCGATATTCCTGGGTCAGCTTAGTCGGTTCATATACGACCTGTTTTTTAACCTCATCATACCTGACCTCCAAATAACCACTTGTAGGAAAATCTTTCCGGAGCGGATGACCTGTGAAACCATAGTCCGTTAGCAGCCTACGAAGATCAGGGTGACCCGAGAAGAAAATTCCATACATATCAAAAACCTCACGTTCGAACCAATTAGCAGATGGATGCAGGGAAATGATTGATGGCACAACTTCGCCCTCGGAGATATCAGCACTTATTCTTATTCTTTGGTTCTGTACCATAGATAAGAAATGATAAACGATTGTAAATCTTTTCAATTTCTCTGGATAATCTACTGCAGTTATATCGATTAAAGTTGAAAACTGGCAATCATTATCCACCATCAAAAATTCTACAAATTTTATAATCGACGCAGGATTGATGACTATCGACAGCTCGTTGTTTATAATTTCACTACGAACTATTTTATCTTTAATTTTTAACTCTACAAATGAGAGTAATTCTGACAAGTTTTCAGCCATTTTTTTACCTAACGCTCTATCGTACCAGTTCTGCGGATTTTTCTTTGGAGTTGGAGTATCCCATACAGCAGAGCCTCCGCTGTGGGAGGACAGCCAGGAACGTATATGTCTACTGGCACTATTCTATCGCAGCCCCTGACAACTGAATAAGAATAATGATAATATCCACCTCCATTTGCACAAGAACCCATAGAAATCACATAACGAGGTTCCGGCATTTGGTCATAAACTTTTCTTAACGCAGGTGCCATTTTATTTGTTAAGGTTCCTGCAACAATCATTAAATCCGACTGCCTTGGACTAGCACGGGGGGCAGTTCCAAATCTTTCCAAATCATATCTCGGCATTGAAGTATGCATCATCTCTACGGCACAACACGCAAGACCAAAGGTCATCCAGTGGAGACTTCCAGTTCTAGCCCAGTTAATTAAATCTTCGGTGGAAGTTACCAAAAAACCTTTCCCTGAAAGCTCCTTTGCTAACTGACTACCAACCTGTTCAGAATCATTCGATTTGAGATATGAAGACCGACCCCCCAGGTTTTCAGTTACTGCCATTCAAGTGCTCCTTTTTTCCACTCATACACAAAGCCAACGGTTAAAATTGAAAGAAAGACCATCATAGACCAAAATCCCAAAACGCCTACGTATTGGAAACCCGCTGCCCAAGGAAATAAAAATGCAACCTCTAAATCAAAAATAATAAACAATATTGCAACGAGATAAAACCGAACATCAAACTTCATTCTAGCATCATCAAATGCATTAAAACCACATTCATAAGGTGAAGTCTTTTCAGCGTCAGGTCTTCTTACAGCAATAATGAAAGCTGATATCATCAATAACAACCCAAGAACAATGGCAAGTCCTAAAAAAATTAGAATTGGTAAATAATCCAATAAAAAACTATCCAACCGTGTTATCCTTTCTTTAATCCCCACATTAAAATTAGAATACAAGTTGCTACTCTTGCGACCATGTAAGTCATTTAAACCATTCAAAAAAAAAAACAACAGCATTAAGTCGAAAAACCACTGTCGAACATTGAGATATTGTTAAAATACTTTTAAAAGGTTTGGCAATAATAAAATTAATATAATATTTATAAATACTTATCGAAACTAATTTACAAAGTTTTTAAAAAAATAATCTTAGCTGGCGACAAGACGCCACAACACAAATTCTTTAAAAAAGAACTTAACAAAATAATAAAAAATTTACCTAAAGGTCTCAAAGTAAGTACTGAGACCGAAGACTAATCATGTGAGCTATTTAGAACTCTCATTAATTCGAATTACATTAAAGCCACTATTTTTTAAACATTTAATGATTTCTGCAATACTATTTGCGTTCTGAGCTTCAATTACAGCGTCAATTTTAGCTTTCTTTATTGGGACATCGTGAAACATTCGTTGATGAAAAACTTCGATTATATTCCCACCACTCTCAGAAATTGTCTCCGCGATTCTAGCCAACATACCTGGTTCATCAGTTATATCGATTCTTATTCGAGCCATTTTTCCATCACGGGATAGCTGCTTATTCAAAATCCCAGCGAAAATTCTACTATCAATATTTCCACCACAGATCACTGTCCCTACTCTTTTATTTTCAAAGAATTTTATATTTTCTCTTATCGCTGCAATACCAGTTGCACCCGCACCCTCAGAAATAACTCGTTCGTCCTCAAACAAGTCACTAATTGATTTTTCAATAGAAATCTCGTCAACTAAGATAATATCATCAACATACTTGTTGATGATTGGTGCCGTGACCACACCAGGGACTTTTACGGCGATGCCGTCTGCAATCGTATCACCATCACATGTGAGGTTTGTGCCATTACGCAAATTATACATGGAGGGAAACAGTCGAGTCTCAACGCCAATTACCTTGATTTTTGGATTTAAAGCCTTGGCAGCTATTGAAATTCCAGATATTAACCCTCCCCCCCCGATTGGAACTACTAGATAATCTAAGTCAAAAACAGAGTTTACAAACTCAAGTCCAACAGTCCCTTGTCCTAAAATAACATTTAAGTCATCGTAAGGATGTATCAAAGTAAGATCGTTTTGTTTCGCTAAATAACTGACAAAAGAGGTAGTCTCGTTGAGCGTTCGACCGCGGAGAATAACCTCAGCCCCTAAATCTTTAGTCCGAGCTACCTTTGAGAATGGTGCCTGTTCTGGCATTACGATCGTTGCAGAAAGGTTTGCTTTTTGAGCGTGAAACGCAACAGCTTGTGCGTGATTTCCAGCTGACATTGCAATCAAACCTTGATCGGGATGGTTGATTTTCGCATTTCTTATTGCCAAATATGCCCCACGTGCCTTGAACGAGGAAGTTAGTTGCAAGCATTCTAATTTCAGAAATAAATCACAATTTAATTTTTTTCCAAGCTTATTTGCCTGTATTGTTGGCGTATTTTTAATATTACCGTTCAAGATTTGCGCTGCCGCAGAAATACTCTCAAACTCTAATTGCATTTTTTCTCCATCGAAGTAAGGAACTGTTAAATTGTGAAGATATAAGAACTAATGAACAAAAAGAAACTATTCAATTAACAAACTACTTAAACCACAAAAAAAACCGCCAGTTTATCGTACTTGCACCTTCGATTTAATTGAAAGACAAGTGTCTTACATAATAAAATTTGATAGGCCAGTATTTTTTTCACAGTTTATCTTAGTTTATCTCGTGTTCTTACCCACCGTTCACCTACAACATGCCAACCAACCTGACCTGTCACTCTCCTTCCGTATCTTTATCTTTACCCTCTCCTAAGCTCCACATACCTTAACTGGTGATATTATTTTGCTTTGAACGAGTTTTGTATGTTATTTACTACACAAAGGGCTATTCTAAAACAATGGGAGAGAAAAAAACTCGCTTAAATGGCGCGGTTGACGGGACTCGAACCCGCGACCTCCGGCGTGACAGGCCGGCACTCTAACCAACTGAGCTACAACCGCTTTTTTTTAAATTTAATATAAAATATAACAAAAAGCATATTAATATAAATGTCTTTTATTGTAGTTAAAAAATTTTGTAAACAACAAATACTTTGAAGTATCAGTTTAGCGAATAATTCTCCAGCCAATTGAAAATAGTAAAATAAAGAGTATATCGCTGGGCACTTCCAATCAAACGCTATTTACAAACCAATATTATCATGTCGGCCTTTGCTTTAATACAATAGCATTTCAACCCGAATAAAATGAGTCTTCGTAAAAGTGATAAACTCAAGGCTAAAAAATTTCTTGAAACTGATGCTAAAATCCGCTGGAATACTTTTGGCAAAAACAGCATAATCGACACTCGTAAAAGATTAGATTGGAACAACTCCAACTGAATAAAATTGAAAACTAGTTAAAAGCAATTGTACAAAAAAGAAGTATTTTAAAAAGAAAAAACCACCATTTTACTCGCACTGGTTAAAATTCGATTAGATATAAAATTAAAAAATGTTATAAAACATTAGTTTAAATTTACTGTAATTTAAATATTTTACTCTTCACACTTTTATAATAGTTCGAGCATTGTGTAGCGTTTTAAATATTTTCTTTGATCATTGGAACTTATACCTTCTGACACTGAAACTGATACATTCCTTGGAATGCTTTTGGAACAGCCTCCTTATAAGAGTTTCACTTAACTAAGTTGTCTAAGTCAGTCGAAACAGCATTAGTTTCCTTGAAATGTTGGACCAAATCCCGGGAATTTAAACCACAGAACTTTAAGCCTAACTTAGAGAGGCAGTCTTCGATCACAGGTAAAGTAAATTTATGTTCTTTGACGTGAAATAAAAGGTCGCGCAACGAACTCATAGTATAAAAGTCAAACGAATTGTGAATCCGTGAGTGATGCACTAACCCAACTACCCTAGTTTTCTCTTTTAACCCATTGTTTTAATTCATTAATCAGCAACTATTTTAAAAAGTAGCCGTGCTGTAATCCGTGCTGTTGATTCTGTACGATTTTGCCGCAAACAATATCGGAAAAAACGGATAAGAACCGTGCTGTAATCCTGCTGTACAGCACTAAACGCGCCGTAATTTGCCGATGGTTTCAAGTCAACAAATCAACAAACGATCAACATTATCGGAAGGGTTAGATTTTGGTGGGTGATGAGAGACTCGAACTCCCGACATCTTCCGTGTAAAGGAAGCGCTCTACCAACTGAGCTAATCACCCGAATTTATTAAGCTTAGTTAGACACTTTTTTAGAAACGTTCAAGCTTTTCTTTCAAATAGACCTAAGGTGTAAAAACTTATAAAATTGAACCCGACAAAACACTAATATTTAAAAGTAATTTAATGCGCAATCGACTTATCAATCTCGGAACTGTCAGATGTAGCTTGTGATTTACCTGCAACTTCAATCGCCTCAGGATCCCACTCTATAGCTTTCAACTCGCCACTCAACGCTACACTTAAAACTTTGTTCACATGACTTACGGGAATTATGTCTAACCCATTTTTTACGTTATCAGGAATTTCCATAAGGTCTTTTACATTTTCTTCGGGTATAAGAACTATTTTGATACCCCCTCGCAAAGCTGCAAGTAGTTTTTCTTTTAAACCACCAATTGGTAAAACGCTTCCCCTGAGATTAACCTCACCAGTCATCGCTACTTCTTTACGGACTGGAATCCCAGATAATACAGATACAATAGCTGTTACCATTCCAACGCCAGCTGAAGGCCCGTCCTTAGGTGTGGCACCCTCGGGTACGTGCACATGGATATCAATTTTTTCGAAAAGAGTTGGTTTAACACCAATTGATGGCGATATTGATCTGACAAAACTTGATGCTGCATCAATGCTTTCTTTCATAACGTCACCCAACGTTCCAGTTGTTTTCATTCTCCCTTTTCCGGGCAACTTTAAAGCTTCTATAGATAGCAGATCGCCACCCACCTCTGTCCAGGCAAGACCTGTACTCACGCCAACCTGATTTTCAACTTCAGCCAAACCATATTTATACTTTTTAACACCGAGAAATGTTTCAATATTATCTGCATTAACTATAATTTTAGTTTCCTCTTTTTTAATTATTTTTGTTAATGCTTTTCTACAAATCTTTGAGATTTCGCGTTCTAAATTCCGAACCCCAGCCTCTCTTGTGTATCTCCGTATTATTTCCATCAAGCCGGACGCCTCAAGCTCGAACTCAGTATCCTTCAAACTATGAGATTTCTTTTGCTTATCATATAAATGAAGATTAGCAATCTCCGCCTTCTCTTCTTCGGTATATCCAGAGAGTGGAATTATTTCCATCCTATCCAAAAGAGGCCGCGGCATATTATACGAGTTGGCCGTTGTTAAAAACATTACATTTGATAAGTCATACTCTACTTCCATATAGTGGTCTGTAAAAGTTGAATTCTGTTCCGGATCCAGTACTTCGAGCATTGCACTGGCAGGATCACCTCTGAAGTCCTGCCCCATCTTATCAATTTCATCTAAAAGAATAAGTGGATTTGTCGTTTTTGCTTTCTTCATCGATTGGATAATCTTCCCAGGCATCGAACCAATGTAAGTTCTCCTGTGACCCCTAATTTCACTCTCGTCCCTTACTCCTCCCAATGAAATTCTAATAAATTCTCTACCAGTTGCTTTGGCTACTGATTTACCAAGCGAAGTCTTCCCCACACCGGGCGGACCTACTAAACACATTATTGGTCCCTTTGCCTTGGGAGAGCGTTGCTGGACCGCCAAAAACTCTAAAATTCTTTCTTTAACCTTAGTTAAACCATAATGGTCAAGATCTAACATACCCTCAGCCTCTTTGAGATCCTTACGAACTCTGCTTCTTTTGCCCCACGGTATCGAAAGAATCCAATCTAAATAGTTTCTTACTACAGTGGACTCCGCAGACATTGCAGACATATTTCGAAGCTTTTTTATCTCACCCTCAACCTTCTCTTTGGCTTCCTTAGACAGCTTAATCTTCGACGCCTTTTCTTCAAACTCAGATATTTCATCTTGGCCTTCGCTACCGTCGCCAAGCTCCTTTTGGATCGCCTTCATCTGTTCGTTTAAATAATATTCCCTTTGGGTTTTCTCCATTTGAGTTTTTACACGGCTCTTTATTTTCTTTTCAACTCGTAAAACACTCATCTCTCCTTGCATCAAACTATAGATTTTTTCTAACCTCTCAGCCACATCGAAGGTCTCCAAAAGCTCTTGCTTTTTCTCAACGGATATTCCTAAATGCCCAGCAACTGTATCCGCAAGCTTATCAGCCTCTTCAGTTTCAACAATAGCAGTGAATGCTTCTTCTGGAACATTCTTATTTAATTTAGCATATCGCTCAAAGTCTTCCGAAACAGATCGTCGTAACGCCTCTGCTTCATCTAATTTTGAGCATGTTTCAACGACTATGCTAGCTCGAGCTTGAAAAAAGTTTTCGTTTGGTACAAACTCTTCAATCTCAACTCTACTTTTTCCCTCAACAAGAATTTTTACAGCACCGTCTGGCAGCTTAAGTATTTGTAATACATTAGCTAAAACTCCAGTCTTATATATCGTATCGATAGAAGGCTCATCTTCACTTGCGTCCATTTGACTAACTAAAAGTATTTCTTTATCGTCATTCATCACTTCCTCTAGTGCACGAACAGACTTCTCACGCCCAACAAAAAGCCTCACTATCATGTGAGGGAACACCACTATGTCCCGCAACGGCAAAACTGGGTGATTTATACTGGTCGTTTCTTTCATCTTTTATCCTTTTTTTTACTCGAAGCTCTTAAGACAATTCACGGAATTAATACGTTTACGATATACTACATGTATGAATATGATGATCATTACAGAAAATTCAAGAAGTAAGATTAGAAATTTAAAAAAGCTACATCGGCTCATAATCACCTGCATTAAAAATATTATAAAAATCTGTATAAAAATTGTCAAAGCGTTTCAGCTTTATTGCATTACGCATTTCCTCCATAAGGAATTGATAGTAATGTAAATTGTGCCATGTTAGTAACGTTGATGATATTATTTCTTTAGCTTTATTTACATGGTGAAGATAGGCTCGTGAGTAGTGTGAGCAAGTATAGCACTTGCAGTCAAAATCAAGAGGCCTAGGATCTTTGGAATGTCGTGCGTTGCGAATATTTATTGCACCCATTCTAGTCATTGCTTGACCAGTTCGTCCAGAACGAGTTGGTAAAACGCAATCGAACATATCGATTCCCCTACGAACTGCTTCGACTAAATCTGATGGTTTACCCACACCCATTAAATATCGAGGCAATCTTCGCGGTAAAAGGCCAGGAAGATAATTTAGGACTTCCAACATTTTTTCTTGTCCTTCCCCAACAGCCAATCCACCAATCGCATAGCCATCAAACCCAATATCAAGTAACTTTTCTACACTTTCTCTTCGTAAGTCTTGAAAAGTACTTCCTTGAACAATACCAAACAATGCTTTGCCTTCATGCTCCCCAAAGCTCTGTTTAGACCTTTCAGCCCACCGCATAGATAAATCCATACTTTTCTTCGCAGCAACTAATCCGCAAGGATAAGGCGTGCACTCATCGAAGGACATAACAATATCCGAATTCAACTCTAATTGAATTTCTATTGACCGCTCTGGCGTTAAATAATGCTTAGAACCGTCAATATGTGACTTAAAACGAACTCCATCTTCACTGATCTGCCTTAATTTTGTTAAACTCATGACCTGAAACCCACCACTGTCAGTTAATATCGGTTTTTCCCAATTCATAAATTTATGCAATCCACCAAGATCAGAAACAAGCCTAGAACCTGGTCGCAACATAAGATGGTATGTGTTCCCCAATAGAATATCAGCACCAGTTTGAACTACATTTTCCGGCAGCATCCCCTTTACGGTAGCAGCCGTTCCAACTGGCATAAAAGCTGGTGTTCGAATTTGACCTCTGGGGGTAGTAATCGTACCCTCCCGAGCTTTATTGTCTGTGGTGCTCGTTTTAAAATAAAATTTCTTGCTCATTGAAAAGATTCCCTAGACGGCCATATAATTAGTTTGTATAAACAATTTAACGCAGAAGGTATAGAATACATGAACGACTTAACCCAACAGAGCGATCCAGACGTTACGCTTGAAGGAAGTCCATTGATAACTCCGTCGAGCACAAGTCATCCTCTTTACAATGATATAGTGACGGCTTGTCAATCAGTTTTTGATCCAGAAATTCCTGTAAATATTTACGATTTAGGACTTGTCTATACCATTCAAATTTCTGATGAAGGTGTCGTGGAAGTATTTATGACGTTAACCGCCCCAGGATGCCCTGTTGCCGGGGAAATGCCAGGTTGGGTTTCTGACGCGATAAGTCCCGTGCCTGGGGTGCAACGAGTATCAGTTGAACTGGTTTGGGAACCTCAATGGGGTATGGATATGATGTCAGATGAAGCAAGATTAGAGCTAGGATTTATGTAATGTTTAATATACCCGGATCTACACCGATAACGATTACAACCAATGCAGTTAATCAAATAAAAATGTTAGCAAAAAATGATAAAAAGTTTGCCTTAAGAATAGGACTAAAGAAAGGTGGGTGTGCTGGTATGGAATATACAATGGATTTCGTTGATAGCGTAGACCCAGCCGATGAATTGATAGAGGTTGATGGTGCCAAAGTAGTAATTGCCGCAACAGCGCAAATGTTTTTGTTTGGAACTCAAATTGATTACGAGATTGGTATACTCGAATCTGGTTTCAAATTTAAGAATCCTAATGTTTCAGAAGCTTGTGGGTGTGGAGAATCTATAAAGTTTTAGGATTGATAACTTACATGTATTCATCAAGAAATTGATTGGATGTGTACAAAGAGAGCATCCTGATGAGTGTCCGAAGAAAAAAAATTGTGGCTGGCAATTGGAAAATGAACGGTTCTGTTAGTTCCTTGGAACAGATCCGACAACTGTGTGATTTAATTGAAAATGACACTTGTGACGTAATAGTCTGTCCACCGACTACACTCTTATCACAAGCGATTGATATCGCTAAAGATAGTACCATAACCATAGGTTCACAAAACTGTCATGAAAAAGAATCTGGGGCTTACACTGGTGAAATATCCCCTGCAATGCTTACGGATCTAGGAGTGAAAGTCGTAATCCTAGGTCATTCAGAGCGGCGAGAAAATAATTTTGAAACCAGCGAATTGGTTCGGAATAAAGCAAAAGCTGCACATAAATCACAACTTACTACGTTAATATGTATAGGAGAAACAGAAGAACAAAAAAACAATGGTCACACTGTTGACGTTATAAAAGAACAACTTAATCACTCACTCCCCATGACTACAAATGAGGAAAACACAATTATCGCATATGAGCCTATCTGGGCAATTGGTTCGGGAAAAACACCTAGTGCTGACGACATTAAGCAGGTACACAAAATCCTGAGAACACATATAAACAAGATTATAACAAGTGAAATTGCCACAAAAATGAGAATTCTCTACGGTGGGTCCGTTAACTCAGATAATTGTTATGAAATCCTTAACATCGAAGACGTCGACGGAGCTTTAGTAGGAGGAGCTTCATTATCAGCTGTTAGTTTTAGTTCAATTATAAATTCAACTAGCTAGAGCTAACTACTAGTATAATTTATCAGGCTGTGATTCTTTCTTTCTCTTAATAAAATCTAGAAGTGCCTCATCAATACTCGGTTCTAAGTGTGGCTTAGAATAATTCGATAGTAAATATTCTACTCGCTTAGAAGCAAACAGAACTGTATCATTTCCACCTTCTTCTGACCAGGTTTCAAAAGGCTTGTAATCAGCGATATTACTCTTCCAAAAAGAGTCTTTAAAATTGTTTTGTGTATGTTCACAGCCCAGATAATGGCCGCCGGGACCAACCTCACGTATAGCGTCAAGTGCTAGCCCATTCTGAGAGATATCAACTCCCGCTGCAATCGAGTGCAAAACACCTAATTGATCCGCATCCATTACAAATTTTTCAAAACTACTCACTAGCCCACCCTCGAGCCAGCCACAAGAATGAAGCATGAAGTTTACACCACCTAACAAGCCAGCCGAAAGTGTATTTGTACTTTCATAGGCCGCTTGAGCATCAGGCAATTTTGACCCACACAACGCACCTCCAGACCGAAACGGCAAACCGAGCCTTCTTGCTAATTGACCAGCTCCAGACAGTATTTTTGAAGCCTCTGGCGTTCCAAAGGTTGGTGCACCCGAATTCATATCAATAGATGTTACAAAAGCGCCAAAAACAACTGGAGCTCCTTTTCGTATTAGCTGAGAGTATGCGATTCCGGCCAGTGCTTCAGCGAGAACTTGGGTTAAAGTGCCAGCGACTGTCACTGGTGACATTGCACCCCCGACAATAAATGGAGACACGATGCAAGCTTGATTGTTTCGTGCGTAAACTTCTAGAGCTCCCATCATAACTGAGTCAAAAACGAGAGGAGAGTTTATATTAATCAGTGAAATCATTACTGAATTTTTTTCCACAAAACTTTCACCAAATAAAATTTTACACATATCTACAGAGTCCTGAGCTCGACTGGGTTCAGTTACGGAACCCATAAAAGGTTTATCAGAAAAACTCATATGTGCATAAATCATATCAAGGTGACGCTTGTTGACAGCTATATCAGTCGGCTCACAAACTGTACCACCAGAGTGATGCAACCATTTTGACATATAGCCAAGCTTAACAAAATTCTCAAAATCAGCAATGGTTGCATATCTTCTACCACCACTCGTATCTCTCACAAATGGAGGGCCGTAGACTGGTGCAAGAACAAGACTATTCCCTCCAATCTCCACATTACGATCCGGATTCCTAGCGTGTTGTTTGATCTTACTCGGTGCCGTCGCACATAGATTTCGAGCTAGGCCTCGAGGTATCTTTACAGTCTCACCTTGAACATCAGCCCCTGCTTCTTTCCATCTTACGATGGCGTCTGGATTATCAACAAATTTAACTCCTATCTCTTCGAGGACCGTTTCTGCATTATATTCAATTATTTCCAAAGCTTCTTCATTGAGAATTTCAAAATTTGGAATCTTTCTTTCGATAAATCGGGAAAATTCGTTAACGTATGCTGTTCTCTCTGCTCGCCTAGCACCGCCGCCGCCTCGTAACTTTCTAGAAGGTTTTTGTGAATCTGTTTGCATAATACCAATGTAATTATTTCATTCTCAACGACTCAACACCAATATAATTTTCTTACTTCCAAATTTAGAAAATAAATCAATGCCTATACTTTTCAGTAACAGAAAAAAACTATCAAACTTTACTTATTACGTCGAGACATTGCTCCATAACGACATTGATATAAACTATTAAAATGTTTTACTACGAAATACGGTAAAGTACAAGTTTGGCCAATTGTTTATTTTGCATACTAATAAATTTTCCTTAAAAAAATATAGCGACTTCCATCTCACTACTAATGTTTTGTTTTACAAGAATACTATTAATCTAGTTGTGACCAATTATAAATAATCTAGTTGTGACCAATTATAAAAAAATCGTTACAATAATAAATTTAATGAATACATTACTTCACTAATCTGCATCTATGATCTTTATGTCTATTTATAGGTTGCCAGTTTCGTTTTTTTGCCACAATGCTGATACTGATTACCATTATTTTTAAGTTTCCTACTAAATAAATGCAAATAATCCCCTTGCACGTAACAAGACATCCTAATAAATGACTTTCATGACATATAAATCTCATGATCTTCTTCTAATTATTGATTTTGGTAGCCAGGTGACGCAATTGATCGGTCGGTGCCTGCGTGAACTAAATATTTATTGTGAGATTCATCCTTTTAACAGTGTCGATGCTACATTCTTAGGGAAGGTTAATCCAAAAGCTGTAATCTTGTCCGGTGGTCCAGCGTCAATTAATGACGAAGGAAGCCCGCGAGCTCCGGAAGAATTATTCAAAATGGGTATACCAATATTAGGCATATGTTATGGCCAACAAGTAATGATGCATCAGCTAGGTGGAAAAGTTGAAACACAAAGAAATACATCGGAATTTGGCAGAGCATATGTTACTCCAAACTCAAATAAACTAGATTTACTCAATGGTTGGTTTCATGATGGAGACGAGCAGGTTTGGATGAGTCATGGTGACCATGTATCAGAAATTCCGGACGGTTTTAAGGTATATGGCACTTCGCCAAATGCTCCATTTGCTATTGCTGGCGATGAAAAGAGAAATTTTTACGGAGTTCAATTTCACCCTGAGGTTTACCATACTCCAAATGGTACAAAGCTTTATGAAAATTTTATCACGATGGCTGGATTTACAAGCGACTGGACAATGGTTAGCTATAAAGAACAAGCTATTAAATCGATACAAGAATCCGTTGGTGAACAGCGGGTCATATGTGGCCTATCTGGAGGTGTTGATAGTTCAGTTACAGCCTTGCTACTCCACGAAGCAATCGGTGATCGATTAACATGTGTATTTGTAGACCATGGCTTGCTCAGGTTGGGTGAGGCAGAAGAGATAGTTTCAATGTTCAGAGACCATTACGATATAAAACTTATCCATGCAAATGAACAAGAATTGTTTCTCAACCAATTGGATGGACAATCTGATCCTGAAACAAAAAGAAAAATTATTGGTAAATTATTTATTGATGTTTTTGATAAATACGCGAAACCGATTAATGCAAAATTTCTTGCTCAAGGTACATTGTATCCTGATGTTATAGAAAGTGTCTCTTTTTCTGGAGGACCTTCGGTAACAATAAAGTCTCATCATAACGTTGGTGGGTTACCCCAAAAGATGAATATGGCTCTAATTGAACCTTTGCGAAGTTTATTTAAAGATGAGGTTCGTGCCCTAGGTTTAGAATTAGGATTACCTAAAAGCTTTGTTGGTAGGCATCCTTTCCCTGGACCCGGTTTAGCCATCCGATGCCCAGGGGAAATTACCTTGGCGAAGTTAGAAATTCTAAGGAAGGCTGACGCAGTATATATTTCTCAAATAAGAAAGCATAATTTATATGATAAAATCTGGCAGGCATTCGTGACCATTTTGCCCGTGCGTACTGTTGGGGTAATGGGCGATGGTCGTACATATGATTTTGCATGTGCACTCCGAGCAGTAACTTCCGTCGACGGTATGACCGCAGATTATTATCCCTTCACACACGAATTTCTTGGCGAAACTGCAACCCGCATAATAAATGAAGTAGAGGGTATTAATCGTGTAACATATGACATCACATCCAAGCCTCCCGGAACTATTGAGTGGGAATGAAGGGTTTGACTTAACTTATTGAAAGTATTATGTAAAAATTTATAAGTGATGAAATAGTGAAAACTTAAGTCGTTGATAAAATGAGATTATTTTTCTAGTGTTACAAAGAAACTTACAAACTATAGGAACGATTGCGAAACGTAGAAATGACTAAAATATCAACAGATTTAAACATAAGAACTTATGAGCATGCAGATATGGAAGGCGTTATAAATGTTTGGAAAGAATGCGGTTTGATAAGAAGTTGGAATAACCCAAAATTAGATATTCAGCGTAAAGCAAACACACAAAAAGATTTATTTTTTGTCGGTGAATTCTCAAACAAAATAATTGCTACTGCTATGTTTGGTTATGACGGACACAGAGGATGGTTAAACTACTTCGCTGTTCTTCCTCAATTCCAAAAAAGTGGCTTTGGAAAACAATTGTTAGAATTTGGAGAACTGTTACTTGTTGATAAAGGTTGCCCAAAACTAAACCTTCAAATCAGAGCAAATAACAAAGAAGCGATTAACTTTTATAAAGCAGTTGGCTACGATGAAGATGAAGTAATCAGTTTTGGCAAGAGGTTGATTGAAGATTGAAACGTTTACTTACAAAGTACTTACATAGTGAAAATAAAACATAACAAAAACAATGATTTATATGACACACACTATTGAGTGGGAATGACATAAAATATTGATTTTAAACAATAAATTAATTATAACATTTTAAAATTTAGAGGATAAAAAGTAAATGGATGGTGTAGTAAATTCAATTTTTAGGTTTTTGTTACCTTCTGAAATTTCTCTAAAAACTGAAAAATCATTAAAAAATATTGCCTTATTGCTTGGTTTATTAAGCGCTATAGCAATTATTTTTGATTGGTATCCACTAACTATGTTTTTGTCTTTTCCATTCTGTTTGATTTGGATTTACTGCGCTTGGTTACGAACAGAACCTCAATTAAAATGGGTTAACTTAATTTTTCTTTTTATTTACTCTTACGGTATTGGACGGTATTTTTTAGCACTTTAAAAGTAAGGGTAAATTTCAAATAATACCTTACCCAAAACTTACAAAGTACTTACATAGTAAAAATTAAATACAATATAATCAATGCGTTAAATGGAGTGCACTATTGAGTGGGAGTAATATCAGAGTAAAAAATTCATAGAATTAATTACTTAAGTTTTTAAGTTTCCAAGTAAGTTTCCAACGAAATGGATCATCGTAGAAACTATCTGCCTTTGAAATAAATTATTATTAACAATTAGTTAGGTAAATATTCTTGTTTCCAAATAGTTTTTAGCTTTTATAAAGTCTAATTAGACTTCACTAGAAATTTTATTCTTTAAATTTATTTTTGTTCTATGTACTCTTACCCTCCTAAAAATCACTTATAGTTAACATTGAGCTGAAAATACCTGAGCATATTGGAAAGACTGCGTTGACTAATAAGTGAAATGAAATAATTCTGGGCTTAACTAATATTTTAGAGAGATGATTAGAGGTCATTATTGAAAAGGAACTCAATGGAAATAAGTCAAATAAATGTATTTCAAGTTGATTTACCCCTTAAAGAAGGCTGTTATAACTGGTCAAATGGTAATTCAATAGAGGTTTTTGATAGTACTATAGTTGAAATCTCAACTGATACTGGACTAAAAGGCTATGCGGAATGTTGTCCACTAGGCTCAGCTTACTTGCCATCGTTTGCTCGGGGGGTAAGGTCAGGAATAGAGGAGCTCTCGTCTCACGTGATGGGCCAAGATCCTTTGAACCTAAACAAAATTAATCGTGTTATGAACGCGGCACTTAAAGGACATCCCTATGCAAAAGCACCAATTGATATCGCTTGCTGGGATCTTCTTGGCAAAGCTACTGGCCTGCCTGTCTACACGCTACTAGGTGGAGCAGTACAACAGGAAATAGCTCTGTATCGAGCAATTAGTCAAGAAACACCAGGCATCATGGCTAGAAAGATCAAAGGATACGCTGCAGAAGGTTACACTAAGTTTCAACTGAAAGTTGGTGGAGATGCTAACGAGGACATTGAGCGCATCGTAAAAACTCGTGCCGCTTTGAAGCATTCAGACTTATTGGTTGCCGATGCCAATACAGGGTGGTCGCTACACGAAGCTGCACGGGTCGCCGCTGCAGTAGAAGGTTTAGACGTGTATTTAGAACAACCGTGCAAAACTTATGAAGAGTGTTTGTCAATCCGTCATCGTACCAACCTTCCATTCATTTTAGATGAGGTAATCGATGACGTAAACACGCTAACAAGGGCAATTTCTGATCGTGCAATGGATGTAATCAATCTTAAAATTTCAAAAGTAGGTGGTTTAACCCAGGCCAAATTGATAAGAGATATTTGTATTTCACACGGAATAGCAATGACAATTGAAGATACATGGGGCGGAGACATCACTACCGCAGCAATAGCTCACCTTGCTTACTCAACACCTTCAGAGTTTTGTTTTTCAGCAACTGACTTTAACAGTTATGGAACAGTAAAACTTGCTGACGGTGCACCACAACGAATAAATGGCCGAATGATTGCCCCAAACCGACCAGGTCTTGGAGTCACACCAAATCTTAATTTACTGGGTAATCCTATAGCTAGTTATAGATTGGCCTAACATTCCTCTATTAGATACTTTATCCATTTCGTTTTTTTATCAAAGTAAGCAATTTAAAAAACTAGTGAAACGTAAAATTTAATCAAACTCTCTATAAAAGACGCAAATTAGATAAAGTATAATAAACTTTAACACTGACTGAAGAATCAAAGAATTAGCCATCCCAAGGTTTTGGTTCGGTAGGAATACTAGAGACTTTTCCTCTAACAATTGAACCGTCTTTGTCGTACATTGGAAGTTGACACAAATGACCTACATAGGAATTGCCATCAATTCCCTCCACATTTACTTGTAGCCCCTCAACTGCTTGAACGTCTTTACAACGAACTATACCCACACCACATTTAAAATATGGTGACCAAGTGGATGATGTGATACTTCCCAAAATTTTTCCTCCGTTCGAAGTAAAGTGACCTCGTTTTGCAATTCCCTTCTGCACCTTTATACCTAATATCTTGTTTTTTTTATTGCATTTTTCAAGAGCGGCTCGACCAATAAATTCTATTTTAGTCATATCAACAAATCGCCCCAAACCTACGTCAAAAGGCGTTGTCGTTCTATCAAAGTCGTTTCCAGCAGAAAGAAGTCCTGCCTCAATACGACGAGCTCGAAAGGCAGGTGTGCCCGTAAGAATCATATCATATCGTTTCCCTGAGCACCAAATTTTTTCTCCAATGGCAATGGGATCGTTCTCTGGTCGCAGGTAAAGTTCCCAACCAAGTTCGTTTGAGAATCCTGTCCTAGAAATAATCACCCGCTGCCCCGCTATTTTAACTTCAGAAAGATCAAAGTAATTCCACTTTTTTGGCATTTCACCATCAATTGAATCCCTTAGAACGTGCATTGATTTTGGACCTTGTATCTGCGTGACCCAAACTTTTGGATCAGATATCTGAACATTAAAATTTACAGAATGAGCCAAATACCAATTGAATAAATCGCCATCAGCTTGGGCCATCCATAATTTGTCAGCAGCTAAATGAAGCATTACTCCATCCGTAATCATACCACCATCATGATAACACGCAAATTGATAGGAGCATCTACCCGGAAGCGTCTTGGCTATATCCCTCGTAAAAATATAATTAGCAAATTTTATTGCATCAGGCCCTGAAATCTCAACTGGAAATTCACCCGTATTTCTAAATATTACATCCCTACGAACCGCCCAATATTGCTCGTCGGCTGAAACATTATTAAGAAACTCTGGTGTCATCCTATTATTATAAAGCGAATATTCCGGATCATAGGGCAGCTCTAAATATGATAATGGATGGGCATGATTGTTTTCTGGGTGTGCAATTTCAGTAGGTCGTTCACCCTCATTAACTATCGCCTTAATCATAAAACGTCTTTTGGTGATTTCTGCATGCATTTTAAAATCTTTCCTAGCCTCTAATTTGGACAACAAGTTTGAAATAAAAGTTTCAATCGCTCAATCTATCCTTCTTACAAAATATAAATGAATTGCTGCTTTGCAATATCAGTAAGATCTTGGCATTTTCAAGACATGCTCAGACAAATAACTTAAAATTAAATTAGTTGAAATGGGTGCGATTTGATACAATCTAGCCTCACGATATTTCCTTTCGATATCATATTCTTCAGCGAAACCAAACCCACCAAAGGTTTGAACGCATGCCTCAGCTGCCGACCAAGAAGCATCTGCAGCAAGCAACTTTGCTAAATTTGCTTCTTCTCCTACTTTGGCGCCAGTCTCAAACTGAAGCATTGCATTTCTTAGCATTAATTCCGCTGCCCTCATATGAGAATATGCTCTGGCAATTGGGAACTGAATCCCCTGGTTCATCCCAATAGGACGCCCAAATACCTTTCTATCCATTGCATATTTTGACGACTTCTCAATAAACCACTTGGCATCACCAACACATTCTGCTGCAATAAGTATTCTTTCGGCATTCATGCCAGAAAGAATATAATCAAAGCCCTTACCCGCCTTGCCTATTAAGCTTTCTTTTGGAACCAGCATATTATCAAAAAATAATTCTGTACTTGAGTGGTTCATCATTGTTGAAATTTTTTTGATCCTTAGAGACTTCCCAATTACAGTTCTCATATCAACTAAAAATACAGATAATCCATCTTTTTTGTTTGTGACCTTATCTTTTGCAGTTGTCCTCGCCAGCAGAAGAAGTAAATCGGAATGCTCTGCTCTACTTGTCCAAAGTTTTTGACCATTAATAATGTAATTGTCGCCATCAAGTATCGCAGAAGTTGTAAGGGATAAAGTGTCAGTACCGCTGTTGGGCTCGGTCACACCAAAAGCTTGCAATCTTAGCTCTCCACTGGCGATCTTGGGTAAATATTTCCTCTTTTGGAGCTCGGAACCATGTCTAAGTAATGTTTCCATAGTGTACATTTGTGCGTGACAAGCTCCAGCATTACCCCCAGAACGATGAATTTCCTCCAGTATCGCAGCTCCAACCGAAATAGGTTGACCTAACCCACCAAATTCTTCTGGGATAAGCACCGACAGATATCCTTTTTGAGTTAACTTCGCTACAAATTCAGTCGGATAGCTTTTCTCGCGATCACATTTTTGCCAATATTTACCAGAAAATTCGTCACAAAGTTTTTTGATACCATCGCGAATTTCCTGATGATCAAGGTTATAATTCATTGTTAAATTTTATCCCACTCGTAATTTTAAAAATTTTACTTAGTTTTAGTTTCAATTAGTCCGAATTCATTTCGAATTGATTCCTCATTTTCATTTAAACTTGGAGCCTTACTTAACACATTTTGATTGTTGGAAATTGGAAGATCAGCAACTGAAACTATCATCGAGCCATAATTAATCTTTTTATTTTTTATTATTATATGTTCCGACAGGTCTTCAACAGAGTTTAAATTTGCGTATGCAATACTCGCTGCTCTGAGATTGTTAATGAGGCTTTTCTTATTATATTGTATAAAAATATCTGAAATAATTTTTTCTAACTCACTTTTGTTTTTATATCGTTCTACATTGGTTTTAAACTTTTGATTACTCACCAACTCTACGGATTTTAAAACACTTACACAAAACGACTCCCATTCTCTATTATTTTGAATTGATAAAAGTATATTTTTCTTATCTTTGGTTTTGAAAGCTCCATAAGGTGCTACAAATGAATGAGACAACCCAGTGCGTTCGGGGGCGCCTCCCATGTAGCGATGACCTAAAAGTGGCATATTCATCCACTCAGCCATTACATCAAACATTGATAAATCAATATCAACACCAGATCCGTTAATAGATCGTTGGATTAAAGCACGTAATATTGCAGAAAATGCTGTAAGTCCTGTTGCAATATCTGTTATTGAAATTCCAACTCGTGCGGGGTTTTCCGCAGTTCCAGTAACTGAACAAAGACCAACTTCTCCTTGAACCAAAAAATCATAAGCTTTTCTCTTCTTCAGCGGTCCCTTTAAACAATAGCCAGATATTGAACAGTTTATGATTTTTGGATTAAGTTTTCGAATAGTTACAGCAGACAATCCCTTTCGATCGAGGGCTCCAGGTGCTAAATTACTTATAAATATATCCACTTGAGCTAACATATTGACAAGTACAGCATAATCCTTTTTCGAATTAAGATCTAGGCAGATCGACTGTTTACCACGGTTCAGCCAAGCAAATATCGCACTTTCACCATTTGCACCAGTATCATAATCCCTGGCAAAGTCACCTTCCGGTCGTTCAATCTTAATCACTCGAGCTCCAGCGTCGGCTAATAGCATCCCACAATACGGAGCAGACACAGCCTGTTCGAGCGAAACAACAGAAAGACCGTTTAATTCATTTTGTAACTGCATCAAAAACCTTTTATAACTCAGAAGAATAATTTCTCATGAAAATTAGTTACGCTAAAATATCATTTGGTTAATATCTAAATAAAACTTCTAAAAAAATTAAAGGTCAAGATGCAAAATTTATATAAAACACTAAAAGTATCAAAAGAACATCCACACATATTAATTTTAATATTAAACAGACCGTACGCCTCAAATGCATTCAATACAGAAATGGCACTAGAGCTACGTGACTTCTTTTCAACTCTTAATGAACATGAACCCGAATGTAGAGCCCTTATTTTAACGGGTGCAGGTGAAAAAGCATTTTGTGCGGGCGGTGATTTAAAAGAAAGATTAGGTATGGATCTAAATACATGGCAAGCACAGCATCTTGTGTTTGAAGAAATGATTAAATTAATCCTAGAGTGTACTATTCCTATTCTAGGGGCAATTAACGGCGCCGCCTTTGGAGGAGGCTGTGAAATGGTGGCTGCGCTCGATTTTTCATACGCTGCCACTACGGCAACTTTTGCTCAGACTGAGACAAAAATTGGCATCATACCAGGAATTGGTGGGACTCAAACGCTGTCAAGAGCTGTGGGAGAAAAAAGAGCAAAAGAGATCATTCTTTCAGGACAGACTTTTACCTCCAATGAAGCTTTAAAATGGGGATTAGTTAACGCTGTGTTTTCAAACAAAACTCTCTTAAATGAAACAATAAAGTGTGCGAAACAAATCGTCTCAAATGCTCCTACTGCAGTTAAGCAGGCGAAAAAGTCGATTCACTTAGGACTTCAGACCACGCTTTCCGAAGGAATGAGCATAGAACTTGAGTGCTATAATAAAACCGTTAATACCTTTGACAGAGAAGAAGGAGTTTTAGCCTTTAATGAGAAAAGACTTCCAAATTTTAAAGGGCATTAAAAGTGAAGAATTACATTTAAGTACGTGAGGTTAGCTTAAGAGATGGTCTCCAACTCGTACGTAGGTTATGTATATTCAAAATACGTTTCATTACTTATGAAAAAAATACTTCAATATTATAAACTTAGTCAAATAATTATTCATTTTCATGATACCCGTGGATTTGGCTTATCAAACGTGGTGGCAGCTCTTGATGCAGGTCTAGTAAAGTTTGACGCCTCAATCAGGGGACTGAGAGGTTGTCCATATGCTCTTGGGGCTCTTAGGGTATCTGAAAATATGGCAACTGAAGACTTCTTAAACCTATTAGAATCAATGTGGTACGAAACATTTATAAACAAAGAAAATCTACAAACCTTATGCCAATTAATACCAAATTGGTTACCTAACGAACATTTGCTTTGAAAATTTTTAATATCCAATACAACAAACGAACAACCAAACAAAACCAGATAATTAAGAAAGCTTGCAGAATTAAAATCAACTATCGCATCACGAATGGATTTGCTGTTGTCGTTTTTTGAGCAATCCAGACTGATTTCACTTGCAAAAATTCTTTTATTGAAGTTTGTCCACTCTCTCTGCCTTGACCTGATCTCTTGTAACCGCCAAAAGGAGATGAAAAACTAACTGCCCTGTAGGTATTGACCCAAACAGTTCCCGCTTTTAATTTTTCAGACATTCTCAAAGCTCTTCCAATATCATTAGTCCATACTCCAGCAGCCAAACCAAAAACAATATCATTTCCAATTTTAACTGCATCCTCCTCAGTGTCAAAAGGAATAACAGACAAGATTGGACCAAAGACTTCCTCTTGGGCTATTCTCATATCGTTACTTACTTCCGTAAAAATAGTGGGCTCAACAAACCTATTTCCATTTGAGCCAACCCCAACATAAGGTTTTCCTCCAAGTACACATTTGGCACCATCAGCTTTCGCTATTTCAATATAATCGAGAATTTTCCTATACTGTGGTTCAGTAGTAACAGGACCAACATGAGTTTCTAAGGACATAGGATCTCCAATCTTAGCCTGACTTGCAATCTCAATCAGCCGTTTCACAAACATATCATGAATAGACTTTTGAACTAAAAGCCGTGAACCAGCGATACATGTTTGACCGGTTGCAGCAAAAATTCCTGAAATAACGCCCATCACTGCTGCATCAATATCCGAATCTTCGAAAACGATGTTTGGAGACTTCCCTCCAAGCTCTAATGTCACAGGCATTATTTTACGAGCAGCACGTTCATAAATTTTTTGACCCGCGACATCGGAACCTGTGAATGCAACTTTTGCAGTCAGCGGATGATCAACAAGAGGTTGCCCTGCCTCCAAGCCATATCCAGATATACAGTTTACAACTCCTTTCGGAAATCCAGCTTCGTTAAATAACTCCATAAACTGCAAAGATGAAGCAGAAGTGTACTCCGATGGCTTTATAACTGCTGTGTTACCGGCAGCTAAAGCTGGAGCTAACTTCCAGGCAAGTAACAGCAATGGAGAGTTCCACGCCGTAATCATACCGATAACTCCCAAAGGTTCATAACGAGTAAAATTAAAAATTCCGGGTTTATCTGAGGGTATTACGGCACCTTCTACCTTATCAGCTAGACCACCAAAATACCGATACCATTCCGCTAAATATTTTGTTTGTGCCCCCATTTCCGCAATAAGTTTTCCATTATCTTGGACTTCCAGCTCACCGAGACGAACACAATCTCGTTCAATCAGAGCTGCTAAATGTGAAAGAAGTTTGCCTCGCTCAGTTGGCTTAATTTCGGACCATTCTGTTTCAAACGCAGTATGAGCTGCAGTTACAGCCTTCTCAATATCGTCTGAACTACCTCGAGCAACCTTAGCCCAAGTTTTTCCAGTATACGGATTTTCGGTATCAAAATATTGTCCACTAACAGGAACGCAATAAACACCATTTATAAAATGATTATAAGTCTTCATAAATCTTTCCAGAGAGTTTGTTAAAAATAAAAAATGTAGAAGGTAGCCGATTAAGAGTAGATTAGAAGTTCATAGAGTTTTTGCAAACAATTTCGTTCGATAAATTAAAATACTCGCTTTACTTAATGTAAGATTTAGGATCTTCTCAAACTTAATAATTTTATATCGTTTAACTTTTCGAGGAAACCAATAGCTGGACATAAATGTATATAGTTGACACTCATAAGCCATCTACTACCTAAGCGTACAAGCGGCAAAAAAATTAAACCACTCCAAAAGAAAATTAGAAAAGTAGAGATAAAGATGTCTATTCCACAAATCGGCGGCGATATCATAGAACATTATTCCCAGCTAGTAGAATACTTAGCTGTCGGATCTAAACCTAAATCACAATGGAAAATAGGAACTGAGCATGAGAAATTTGTTTATAACAGATCATCAAATTTGCCTCTACCCTACAATGGCATGTGCTCAATAAAAACAATTTTAGAGAATTTGCAAACCTCATATGGATGGAATCCAATATTAGAGAATGATTTCTTGATAGGCCTCGAAAAAGATGGGGCCAATGTCTCATTAGAGCCCGGCGGACAACTAGAATTATCAGGTGCTCCAGTTAGTTCAATACATGCCACTTGCAACGAGGCAACTGAGCACCTCAATCAAGTCCGTGAGATAGCGGAGAAAATCGGGGCAGGTTTTATAGGTCTGGGAGCAGCACCAAACTGGAAGCATGAAGACATGCCATTAATGCCTAAAGGTCGTTATAGGTTGATGACAGATTATATGAAAAGAGTAGGAAGCCACGGGACACAAATGATGTACCGGACATGTACAATTCAAGTAAATTTAGATTTTTCTTCTGAAGAAGACATGGTAAAAAAGTTCCGAGTGTCGTTGGCTCTACAGCCTCTAGCAACAGCTTTATTTGCGAATTCTCCACTATTTGAAGGAAATCCAGTCGGTTATAAAAGTTGGAGATCGCGCATTTGGCAGGATTTAGATTCTGACAGAACTGGGATGTTACCTTTTGTATTTGAGGATGGAATGGGATTTGAACGATACGTCGATTACGCGTTAGACGTTCCAATGTACTTTGTGTATCGAAATGGACAATATATCGATGCTTTAGGACAATCCTTTCGGGATTTTATGAACGGAAGACTCCCTGCTCTACCTGACGAATTACCAAAAATTTCAGATTGGGCAGACCACCTAACCACGATATTCCCTGAGGTCCGACTGAAACAGTTTCTTGAAATGCGTGGCGCCGATGGTGGTCCTTGGAACCAAATCTGTGCTTTACCAGCATTTTGGGTTGGAATTCTTTATGATCAAGACAGTCTAGATGATGCATGGGATCTTTGTAAGGATTGGACTGGAGATGAGCGGGAGGCATTGAGGCTCGCTGCGGCAAAAGATGGCTTAAGTGGGCAAGTTAATAATATTTCAATCAAAAATGTTGTTAACAAAATATTAGCTATTAGCTCAAGAGGCTTAAAAGCACGAAACGAACTTAGTAATAGCTCTATTCAACAAGATGAAAGTCACTTTTTGGATGTTCTAAAACAAAGAGCGAAAACTGGAATAACACCTGCAGACACTTTATTGTCAAACTACAATCAAGTCTGGAACAAAGATTTACGAAAGATTTTTGAAAAATTAAGTTATTAAAATCTCTCAACCATCTGAAATAAAAAAGTTTTGCCTTTGAAAGACGTAATCGCAAATTTTAGAATAATATTCTTTTTGATCTCTTGGGTTTCAGCAATTAGTTCGGTGATTTGGAGATCTGATACTAATTTCATAGCAAACATAGGTGTAATTTCATTCGGTATATTTTTAATACTGACGATTGGGCTTATAAAACGTCAAAGCTTTCTTATTCTTGCGTTCCTCATCATTGCTTGTGCACTTACACTACAGCAGATACCAAAATTTGGTGATCTCTTTCTTGCTGGCAAATATATTTTAATTTTTGCTGGTTTGATTCCAACAATGGGTTTGGTACGAGTAACTGCTGGAAGATTACAAAATGTTAAAAAGTCACAAATGTTATTGTCAGAACTTCCAAAAGGATCTTTCGCCTCTGGTTTTCAAATAACGGCACATTTCTTTGGTGCAGTTATTAATACTGGTGTTTTTTCAATGCTTGCAGCAGCAATGCCAATCAATAGCTCAACCGAGTATCGCCGGACAGCCGCGGAAGCTGCACTCAGAGGAATGTCATCTTCAGCTACTTGGTCACCATTTTTTGTAGCTTTTGTGGTAGGACAAGTTTATATTGATCCTGATAGTTCTTGGATAGGTCTTGCTGTTGGGCTTATAATGGCATCAATTTTTACAATTATTTCTATTTTTTTATTAAACAAACGGATCAATTATGCTCAAACAAAGGCCTCAGTTACTTGTTTGGCACCAGTGTTTTCGACTCTTATAATTATTATTTTCCTTGTTCTGAGCTCCGCTATATTATTTGGATTAACGGCTTTATCTGCAGTAATTGTGGTTATGCCATTGCTGGTAATTTGTTATCTTTTTAGTAGACCAGCTGAAATAAAACCAATCGCCACCGAAACGTTCCATTATTTAAAAACAAATACTGACGACGTTGTTGTAATAAGCTTTGCCATGTTGGTTGGTTTTTTTGTTACCAACAGCCCAGAGACTTTGAAGGTTTTTCAGGATTTAACACTTCTATCAATGCCAGATTGGTGTGTTCTAATTTTTATACCTGTTGTAATGTCCACTTTATCATTGGTTGGCATTCATCCAGTAATTTCCAGTACAATACTTCTAAGTATTTTTACCACGTCTAACTTCAATATAAGTGGCCCACTCATAATGCAGGCCCACCTAATTGGTTGGTGCACTGGCACAATGAGCTCAGTCACCTCACTGTCAGTTATAACATGCTCAACTTTATTTAAGGTCCCATCGTCAAAACTTTGTTTTGGAGTCAATAGCTACGTGGCAACTTCTTTTGCCCTCATTGGAGGTCTTCTACTAGCGACAACTAATGAACTGATAAAGTTGTAAACTCATTTATTTGATGTACTAAATCAAAAAAAATAGATTTACAGAGGAGAAAATGCCCTTCACCATCTAATAAGTTAGGATGGTGTCTCTAGTGCTTGACCTTAAAGCAAACCGAGAGATTAAAGACCTGAACATTTTTTTGTTCGATAATCTAAATAAGTTAAGTCAGAAAGGAAAAGAACGAAATGAATAATTCTAAAATCTCTGTTTTACCCTACTGCCCTAATTTAGGTGCAATTGTAACAGGAGTAGATTTATCAAAAGATATCACTGAGATTGAGTTCAATGAAATAAAAGATGCTTTTTTAAAATATCAAGTTCTATTCTTTCAAGGTCAAAAAGAAATTTCACCCCAAAAGCAAATTGAATTTGGAAAAAGATTTGGGCAGCTTCATAGCCATCCAGCTGCACCAACAATGGAAAACTTCCCTGAAGTATTTGAAATACACGCACATAAAGACAGCAAAATTGCCAATGGAGAATTTTGGCACTCTGACGTATCTTGTGATAACGAACCTCCTCTTGGAACAATGCTACAATTGCAAATTCTTCCTGAGTCTGGAGGAGATACGATGTTCTCAAATATGAACCTTGCATACGAGAAGCTCAGCGCACCGTTTAAAAAATTTCTAAGTAACCTCAAAGCAGTTCACGAATCCGAACACATTTATAAGGGCCGTTATTCCGATAGAGGGGTTGATGATGCTGAATTGAAGTATCCAAAAGCCATCCATCCTATTATTCGAACGCATCCAGAAACTAATAAAAAATCACTGTTTGTTAACCGAACATTTACAACGAAGATTGAAGGCCTTTCAGACTTCGAAAGTACCAAGATTTTGGATACTTTATATGAACACTGCGAAAGTCTTGAGTTTCAAATAAGGTATAAATGGAACTTATACGATATGGTCTTCTGGGATAACAGATGCGCTATGCACCGCGCGATTTGGGACTATTGGCCTATGGAAAGGAAAGGAAGAAGAGTGACTATCAAGGGCGATCAACCGTTTTAATAGTAAAGAAATTATTACTTCTATCTTCAAATAACTCACTTAACGGGGAACTATATGTCTGAATAAATTATAAAGATATGAACAGTTCTCTTGAGATCATAAACTTGGAAAATAAATGTCGATAAGACAAAACTTTAACGCAAAGCAGGTCACAATAAATTTATTTTGCGAAAGCCGTTTCGAGACTTAGTTCAACCATTTCACCGAAACTTTGTTCTCTTTCGTTCGATGATAGTGACTCCCCTGTTAAAAGATGATCACTTATCGTGAGAATTGATAGTGCTCGACAGTTATACCTCGAGGCTAGGATGTACAACTCTGCTGTTTCCATTTCGACAGCAAGCACACCATGTCTTTCCATTTCAGCATTAAGATCAGGTCTGTCGTCATAAAAAGTGTCTGAAGAGTAGATCCCCCCTGTGTGAGACTTAAGACCTTTGCTTTTTATAAATTGCATTGCTGAAAACAATAGTTCTGGGTCAGCGTTGGGAGAAAAATTCAATTCCTTGAAAGTAGCTCTGGAAGGAGTTGAAATGCTTGAAGCTGTCATAGCGATAATAATATCACGAACAGAGACTGATTTTTGCATACCACCAGCTGATCCAATTCTAATAAAGGTTTTTACATTATAATCCTTTATTAACTCGTTCACATAAATAGATAAAGAAGGCATTCCCATTCCCGAGCCCTGAATTGTAACACGATTTCCCTTCCAAAGACCAGTGTAGCCAAGCATCCCGCGAACCTTATTAACTTCGTTCACATTGCTCAAAAAGGTTTCAGCAGCCCACTTTGCTCGTAGTGGATCACCAGGCAACAACACGACGTCAGCAATATCCTTAAAATTTGCTTCAAGATGAATAGTCATTAATATCCTCTTTGTTAAAAAAGAATTTTCTTAAGCTCAACTCAATTTCCTAAACTTTTTTATTAAAAACCTTTTTTTTAAATAAATTTCAAGTTTTATTTAATTTTTGCAACTTTTGAAGTATTAAATTGACTTACTAGCATCCCTAGAAAAATTAAAATTAATGCCAGAATGAAAGATGCTTTTAATTGTTCGGAATTTAGAAACACCCCAAAAATAATGGCCCAAATCGGAACGAGGTAGTTTACCAAACTTAAAAAAGTAGGGCCAACAGATTTAATAAGATAGACCAATAGAACCGTTGCAAGTCCTGTTGGTATTAAACCAAGGTAAATAAGAGGTAGAAACGACTTAACTTCCATAATATCTGGAATCCCATCTTTATAAAGTGTTATAGGTAATATAATTATGCTTGCCACTAGTAAACCAGATGAGCTGAAAGAAAGCTGTGAAATGGATGGCGACCGACGTGTGATAATTGAGCCAATTGAATAACAGGCGGCAGCACCGAAACAAGCAAGTTTAAATCGCCATCCATTATTTTCAGTCCATTGACTATATATGTTAGATACATCGAAAAGAATTAGCATACCTAAAAATCCAATTATTAGGCCAAGAACCTTCAGAAACGATAGCCGTTGACCACGTACCAAGTAATGGGCCAACGTTAATGTTATAAATGGGACAAAGCTCATAGCTACGCCTGCAAAACTAGAGGAGACCTCAGTTTGAGCCCAACTCAACAAAGAAAATGGGATGCCGTTTGTAAAAGCACCCATTCCAAAGCTATAGAACCAAATCTTACGTTTGCCTTTAGAAAAACTAGGGAGACCATCCCCGTATTTAAAGCTAAGAAGTGTTAGAGCCAATGCCCCTATTGCAATTCTAGCTGATGCGATTTGCATTGGTTCGTAGTTACGAAGAGAAATCGATACAGCATAGAACGAGGATCCCCAGATTAGACCAAGAAAGAACAAGACTCCCCAGAAAAAAAGAGGCGTGCCATTAATAGAATATGCTTTCATCTTACTCCAGAGATATTAACAAGGATCAAAATCAACCCATTAGGAAAGGTTTCCTATTACAACAAAGTTTCATAAAAAGTATTAAGACGGTTCCAATTTTGCATTAAAAGATTTAAACTGAAACTCAACGACAAAAGTTAGCCATGAAAATACCTTTAATTCAAAAAATAGTTTATCTGAGCATCACGTTAGTTACAAGCATGTGGTTCACTGTTTCATCAACCAACGCCTATGAATGCAAATATGACGAAATCTCCAAACTTTATGAAATGATTTACTCACCTTTGATACCTTTTCAACCCCCAACGAATGATGAGGGAACCGTTGCGGGCAGCCCAGAAGAAATCTTTATGAAGAGAAGCCAGCATTATTTTGACCAACTGAAGGATATGAAAGAACTAAGGATCCCGCTCAGGACTTATGCTGTTCTAACCCGAGAGATCCCTGAAGCCTTGCTAGATTTCGAAACGAAACTACGAATAGTTCTGCCAGACTGCCAAGAAATCTCAATTTATAATGGTGCTCCTATCGGAGAGATTTCCACAGATTACGTAAATATGCTTTTAATTGCCAGCGTAGGACTTGATTCTAAATTAGAGCAAATAATCGAGTTTGCCTCGAAGTCAATTTCTCCCAATCCGATGCGTTTTGGAGCAATTATGAAAATGTTATCGAATGATCTCTCGTTGAACCCTGAGGTTATCTCGACTTTAATGCCAAAACCAATAAGAGACCGTTACTTCCCGGGAGGCAATATTCCAATCTCAAACCTGTCAGAGGCTTCTTTGCTAACTTTTACGGCACTAGGAGGAAAAATATATAATGATCTCGCCATAGCGGATGTGCCAGATCGATTGTTTCTAATCGTCCCTAAAAGTTATTCTGGAATATCCGAGAATTACTCATCGATAATTCTAACAAGCTACGGCCAAATGATTAAAACCGCAGCACTTAATGTGGACTTAACAGCTCAAATATTAGTTAGATTAGGTATTCAAGTGGACGTTCTTACTCTTAAGCAAGTTATTACTCAGTCAGAAGGAACTTGTGGAATTGACGCCGCTGGCCGATGGTTTCAACTAATTCAAGGCAGAAAAATTCGAACCTGCCCTTTTTTCACTATGACAGAGCAGATGTTTAAAACAGGCTCTTATGTGGAAACCCAAGACTTTGTTGATCAAAATACTGTTTTCAGCAGTATCGATAGAATTCTTAAAAAGATATCATTAAATGAGACAAGCTCTGACAGCTGAAGGTTTCATACTTTATACTTAACAAGTCCATTTCAAATGGCTTTATGATAAAAAATTGGAATAATTTGTATGTTTAGCTTCATATTTTAAACTTTACACTCGTTTTTATTCTCTATAGAAGCGCGTTAAATCGTAGTATGTAAAACTGATAATTTAATAACAAAGGAAACTTTATTTCATGATATCTCTTACTCTTATACCCGCAATTTTAGGTGTTTTAGGCCTTGGATCGGCTTGGTTAGTTTATTTGTATGTAAAAAGCTTTGCCGAAGGTGACGGCAAAGTTAAAGAAATTGGTGATGAAATCCACTCTGGAGCCATGGTTTTCATGTCAAGAGAGTATAGACCTCTCTCAATATTTGCCATTATCTGTGCAGTTGCACTTTATTTGACCCTAGGATGGCAAACAGCGATCTCATTCGCACTGGGAGCCCTATGTTCTGGAACAGCTGGGTATATAGGAATGTTTTCTGCAACCAAGGCAAATGTTAGAACGGCCATAGCTGCTCGCGATAGCGGCCAAGCTAGTGCTTTAAACGTGGCATTTTTTGGAGGCACTGTTATGGGCTTAACCGTAGCCGCTATGGGTCTATTTGGTGTAGGTATATTATTTTACTTTTTTTCTGGAACTGTAAAATCACTGCATGCCATCGAGGGGTTTGCAATGGGAGCATCAGTGGTGGCATTGTTTTCTAGGGTTGGTGGAGGTATTTTTACCAAAAGTGCTGATGTCGGAGCTGACTTGGTTGGAAAAGTAGAAGCAGGTATCCCAGAAGATGATCCTCGAAACCCAGCAGTGATAGCTGACAACATTGGTGATAATGTGGGTGACGTCGCCGGAATGGGGTCAGATATATTTGAATCATATTGTGGAGCAATGATTGCATCCATCGCTTTGGCCGGTTCGATGTCCTTAGCCGTTGCAAATAATTTATCAGAGACCCGGGAGTCCCTACTCCTTCTCCCGTTGGCCCTGGCGTCAGTGGGATTTATATGCTCTCTGCTTGGAGTTCTCACAGTTAAAATATTTTCTGCAAAAAGTCCCGAAGTAGCATTGAGATATGGAACAATGGGCTCTGCGGCTATATTTATAATAGCGGCATACTTTTTAATCTCATTACTTGGAATAAGTCCAGGTGTTTGGGTTGCTGTCTTCGCAGGAGCCGTGGGAGGAACTATAGTTGGGCTAGTGACTGAGTATTACACTGGAGGTGCACCAGTAAGAAAAATTGCTGAAGGAGGCGAAACTGGTCCTGCAACCGTAATGATAATTGGATTGTCTACAGGCATGCAATCAGTAGCAATTCCTGTATTGACGATTGTAGCAATTATATTTAGTGCGAATTATTACGCTGGTCTGTATGGTGTAGGGCTTGCCGCAGTTGGAATGTTGAGCACAGTTGGGATTACTATGGCAATTGATGCCTACGGTCCGGTTGCAGACAACGCAGGTGGAATAGCAGAAATGGCTGGAATGGGTGAGGAAACGCGAGAAATAACTGACTCATTAGATGAAGTAGGTAATACGACTGCCGCGATCGGAAAGGGATTTGCGATAAGTGCCGCTGCGTTGGCCGCCCTAGCGTTGATAAGTGCTTATATTGAAAAAATATCCGCAAATGACGAAAGTTTCGTTTTAGCCATTAATGACCCATTAGTTCTATGTGGTATGTTCATAGGTGGAATTTTTCCTTATTTGGTGAGTTCTCTAACAATGACAGCCGTCGGAGATGCTGCTTTCGATATGATCCGAGAAGTCCGTCGCCAATTCAAGGAAATCCCAGGGTTGCTTGAAGGTACAGCCAAACCAGACACGGCTACTTGCGTAGCAATCGCCACAGATGCTGCACTCAAAAGAATGATAGCACCGGGGGCGTTAGCAGTCTTAGCACCTGTGGTGATCGGTTTTGGTCTTGGACCAAAAGCCCTTGGTGGAATGCTGGGCGGTGCTCTCATTTGTTGCGTCATGATGGCATTAATGATGGCCAATGCTGGTGGAGCGTGGGACAACGCAAAAAAGTACGTTGAAAAAGGAAATTTAGGCGGTAAAGGTTCAGACGTTCACAAGGCTGCAGTCGTAGGTGATACAGTTGGAGACCCGTTAAAAGATACCTCTGGTCCTGCTATGAATATTTTAATTAATGTCATGGCTATTGTGAGTTTAGTAATAGCTCCCCTACTTATTTAAAGAAATTAGGGGCATCCATCGATTGGTGGGTGTCTACGTCTTAAGGCTTTAACAAATATTTCTTTACTAATGGGGCAACTACAGAAAAATCAATTTTTCCAGTATACTTTTCCTTAAGTTGTCCAATAATGCGACCCATATCTCTGATAGAATTAGCGCCCTCGGATTTAATCATGCCTATGATAGCTTCTTCAACTTCTTTGACGGACATCTGTTTGGGTAGGAACTCCTTTATTATAGCTATTTCACTACTTTCAATTTCAGCTAACTCTATTCGCCCAGCCTCTTCATAGTGAGTAATACTATCATTTCTTTGCTTAATCATTTTGGTTAAAATGGTAATGATTTCTGACTCAGAAACACCCGCTGTATTTTCTTCACTTCTAATAGCGATATCACGATCTTTTAAAGCTGCTGTGATAAGCCTAAGCGTAGAAAGCCGTACCTTATTTTGTGATTTCATAGCTAATCGCAATTCTAGTTCAATTTTCTTCCTCATAAACTGTTTCCTTTAATAATTCGTTTCAAAATATAATTTAGTTCCCCCTAATTAGTTTCAACGGAACTAGTTTTTCCAGCTAATAATAAATATACTTTTAATAAACCTCTTTAAGAAACTAATAACAGTTGATATAAAATATTGGAAGTTTGTACAATTGGATAATAAATGAGTAGAACCCCCAACAATAATAACTCCGAAATATCCTCTGAAAGAAACTATACTGCTTGTTTGGCCTTCTCAACCGGTGAATGTTTTTTTGGCTTTGGTTTTGGTAGTGAAGGCTTAAGAGTAGGCGAACTCTGCTTTAATACCTCAATGACTGGTTATCAAGAGATTTTGACAGACTTATCTTATGCCGGGCAAATAGTTAATTTCACGTTTCCTCATATTGGAAATACTGGAACAAATGTGTTTGATAGTGAATCTAAAGAACCCGTAGCCTTAGGAATGATTTGTCGAAATTTACCAACAAAAGAATCGAGCTGGCGATCGGATTACAATTTCTCAAAATGGCTGGCTAAAAATGGTATAATTGGAATTGGACAAATTGATACTAGAAGGGTAACGCGCCTTCTTCGATTGTCGGGAGCTCAATCGGTAGCAATATCCCATTCAAAATCAGGTCAAATCGATATTAAAAAATTAAAAAAAATCGCAAAAGAAGCCAAAAGCTTAATAGGTGTAGATCTTAGCACGGACGTAACTTGTTTGGAAAGTTATGTGTGGAAAAAACAAAAAATATCAAGACCTAATACTAAGAGTGAACTGCTGAAAACATCTGTAAACGGTAGAATAATAGCGATAGACTACGGAGCCAAACAAGCCATATTCAAGCAACTGGCGAGTATGAACCACGAAGTGCTCATTGTACCGGCAGATACTCCTTTTGTAGATATAATTAAATTAAACCCTTATGGAGTATTTTTGTCTAATGGTCCTGGAGATCCACTGGCTACCTTTCATAACCATGGGAAAACTATTATTGATTTGGTTACAAAATCAAAGCTACCTATTTTTGGTATCTGCTTGGGACATCAACTTCTTGGACTTGCATTAGGGGCAACTACGATTAAAATGTCGCATGGGCACCATGGTGCTAATCACCCTGTAAAAAATCTGATAACTGGGAAAGTGGAGATAACCTCTATGAATCACGGTTTTGCAATTGATACAGACTCTTTGCCGAACCATGTTTTAGAAAGCCACGTCTCCTTGTTTGATGGGTCAAACTGTGGAATCGAAATACCACAAAGAAACATTTTTTCAGTTCAATATCACCCAGAGGCTCACCCTGGACCGCAAGATAGTTATTATCTTTTTAAAAAATTTTTTGACAATATTATGAATGTTAACTCTGATACTTAAATTACGACTCATTAACAAATCTTTGGAGTTCTTTAACTATGGCTGAAAGAAATTGGGACGTTATCGTGGTAGGCGGTGGGATAGCCGGGCTGGTAACTACTATATTACTGACTCAACTAAAATTAAAAGTTCTATGTATCGAGGCACATAGACCAGCGTCAAAGCCTCAAAACCAATCTGCCGATCTTCGATCAACCGCTTATTTGTTGAAATCAATCAAACTTTTAAAAAAAGCAGGGGTCTGGGACGACTTAAAAGAGCACGCCGAAGAATTAAAAATCATGCAAATCTGTGATGCCGGAGGAACAAGCGGAGAGCTTAGACAAGTTAATAATTTTAATAGTCAAGAAATAGACCAACCGCATTTTGGCTATAATATTCCAAATTGGTTTGTAAAAAAATCTATGACAACAAAAATTAAAGAATCAGACTTCGGTGAAATACTTTTGGGTCAAAAAGTTGTAGGATTAGTTACCCAAACAGAAAAATCCACTGTTAGGTTATCAAATTCAAGACAACTATCTGCAAAACTTATCATTGCAGCTGATGGGAAAGATAGTGATATTAGATACTTATCGAAAATAAATGTAAAAAAATGGGATAATAATCAAGATGCTTTAGCATTTATAACTTCACATGAAAAACCTCATAATGGGAAATCTATTGAAATTTTAGAAAGTGGTGGACCATGCACATTTGTTCCAATGAAACCATCTAAAAATGGGAGCTTTCAATCTGCCGTGGTCTGGATGGAGAACAGAGCAAAAGCAAAAAAAATTTTTAAACTTACTGCAGATGATTTCTCAAAAACGCTTACCGACAGAAGCAGGCGTGTTCTTGGAACTTGTCAGGTAAGCAGTAGAATAACACTTTATCCTATTGTGTCGCAACTTGCTGAAAGGTTTTATTGCGGGCGACTTGCTATAATAGCTGAGGCAGCTCATGTTATGCCACCCATTGGAGCTCAAGGCTTAAACACTTCATTTGAAGATATTTCATTTTTAATTGATTCTTTAGAGCAATGTATTCTACAAAAAGATGATATTGGCTCTCAAAAACTTTTGAAAGACTATGGTATCCACCGCCGCCTAGTTACTCAGTCAAAAATGCTCGGAGTATCCATTCTTAATAAAACATCAAAGTCTAATCTTCAAATTACAAAAGACTTACGGAATGTAGGGTTGAAAATAATTGAAAATAACATTATTTTAAAAAAAGGTCTAATGAAAGCTGGGCTTGGTTATATTTGAGTTTCAGCGCTACATTATTCTTTTTAATACAGAGCGGATAATCAATAAAATTCTGTGATAAAAAAATGTCTTATTACTTTGAAATTAAAAATAAATGGATGATTGTACAAATAGAATTCTCGTTAAATGCTTGCTAATCAAAAGTTTGAGTTTTAAAAGGAAAATAGAGATTCAATCTTAAAAGACACTCGAATGGAAAAAAGGAAAAAAAATGCGCGTTTATTATGATAGAGACTGTGACATTAACTTAATAAAAAACAAAAAAGTGGCCATACTTGGATATGGTAGTCAGGGTCACGCGCATGCTTTAAACTTAAGAGACTCAGGTGCAAAAAATTTAGTCATAGCATTACGAGAAAACTCACCTTCAGCTGCAAAAGCTAAAGCTGAAGGCTTGGAGGTTATGGGAATAGTCGAAGCAGCTAAGTGGTGCGACTTAATTATGTTTACTATGCCAGACGAATTACAAGCTGAAACATATAAGAAGTATATTCATGATAATTTAAAAATAGGTTCTGCAATAGCGTTTGCTCACGGGTTAAACATACATTTCGGTCTAATTCAGGCAAAGGAAGGTGTTGATGTTTTAATGATGGCACCAAAAGGTCCCGGTCATACTGTGCGAGCTGAATTTACAAAAGGTGGCGGAGTTCCATGTCTGGTAGCGGTTGATAATAATGCATCCGGTACCGCGATGGAAATTGGATTGTCCTACTGTTCTGCGATAGGAGGCGGTAGGTCTGGCATAATAGAAACAGATTTCCGACAAGAATGCGAAACGGATCTATTTGGTGAACAAGCAGTTCTCTGCGGCGGCTTAGTTGAATTAATCCGTATGGGATTCGAAACTCTTGTCGAAGCTGGTTATGATCCAGAGATGGCTTATTTTGAGTGCCTGCACGAGGTAAAACTAATAGTGGATCTCATTTATGAAGGTGGTATCGCAAATATGAATTATTCGATTTCCAATACGGCAGAATATGGAGAATACGTTTCAGGCCCAAGAATTTTACCATACGATGAAACAAAATTGAGAATGAAAAAAGTCTTGGAAGATATTCAATCTGGAAAATTTGTGCGAGACTTTATGTTGGAAAATGCAGTAGGGCAACCATCATTTAAAGCAATTAGAAGAAATAATGACAGTCATCAAATTGAAGCTGTAGGAGAAAAACTCCGTGCAATGATGCCCTGGATTTCAGCTGGAAAAATGGTTGATAAAAACAAGAATTAATTGACATATAAGAAGTATTATGGGCAATACTTAGCTACAAAACTCAAAAGTGGCGAGTTTATTAGTATTGAAACAATTTCCATGGTGAAGTAGTCAAAACTAAAAAGAGTTTTAAAACATGAATAATATTATTTTAACAATACATCTAATTCTAGCTTTACTTCTAATCAGTGCTGTCCTGATGCAACGTTCAGAGGGTGGAGGATTAGGATCAACAGGTGGTTCTGATGGGGGCTTAATGTCTGGACGATCAGCGGCAACAGCTATGACGAAACTTACTTGGTTTTTTGCGTCAGCCTTTTTACTTACATCAATAACTTTAACTGTAATTGCGGCTAATGAGGCTAGTAAAAAGTCAATAATTAACATTAACGCGATTAATAACGACGAAAACTTACTAACAATTCCACTTCCTGAGACTAAAACCTTGAACTCAATAAATCAACAAGAGGCGCCCACATTACCTCCATCAGTAGAAGAATAATTAAAAAATACAGTTTAAATCAATGTATTAACATACCGTTTATTAAATGATAGCTTCTTTCATTCATTAACTATGTTTTATTTATTTAGATAGATTTTTTTAATTAATAAATAAAACAGGGAAAGAATGTCGCGATATATATTTGTAACTGGAGGAGTTGTATCGTCACTTGGTAAAGGGCTAACTGCCGCAGCATTGGGTGCCCTTTTACAAGCTAGAGGATTTACTGTCAGATTGCGCAAGTTAGATCCTTATCTGAATGTGGATCCTGGCACCATGTCTCCATTTGAGCATGGCGAAGTTTTTGTAACTGACGATGGTGCTGAAACAGATCTGGATTTAGGTCATTATGAAAGGTTCACCGGTGTCTCAGCAAGACACACTGATTCAATATCCTGTGGAAAAATTTATTCCAATGTTTTGGAGAAGGAACGGCGCGGCGACTATCTCGGTAAGACAATCCAAGTAATTCCGCATGTAACAAATGAGATAAAAGATTTTTTAGCTATTGGTGATACCGAAGTTGACTTCATGATTTGTGAAATTGGCGGTACTGTTGGCGACATAGAGGGCCTACCTTTTTTTGAAGCAATCCGACAATTCGCTCATGAAAGACCAAAAAAACAGTGCATTTTTATACATTTGACGCTGCTTCCGTTTATTGCTTCTGCTGGTGAATTGAAAACCAAACCTACTCAACACTCGGTCAAAGAGCTTAGATCAATAGGACTAGCTCCAGATATACTAGTTTGCAGAACTGATAGAGAGATACCACCAAAAGAACGGGAGAAACTTGCTCTTTTTTGTAATGTAAAAAAAGATAGTGTAATCGCAGCTCCAGATTTAGCTTCAATTTATAAAGCACCAATAAGTTATATGCAAGAGAAGCTCGACCAAGCTGTCCTTGACGCTTTTGATATTTCACCAGCTCCAGCACCAAATTTAAAAATATGGGAGGATGTCGAAAATCGAATAAATCACCCGGAAGGGGAAGTTAATGTTGCAATTGTGGGTAAATATACTCAATTAGAAGACGCTTACAAATCGATTGCCGAAGCTCTAACGCATGGTGGGATGGCTAATAAAACAAAAGTAATATCGACTTGGATTGACGCTGAGATATTTGAACATGAAGATCCCACAAGCCGTCTCCACAAGTTTAACGCTATTCTTGTGCCAGGCGGCTTTGGTGAACGTGGGACCGAGGGTAAAATTCTTGCTGCGAATTTCGCTCGAACAAAAAATGTTCCCTATCTGGGAATCTGTCTTGGTATGCAAATGGCTGTAATAGAAGCTGCCAGAAACTTAGTTGGTATTGTTTCCGCCGGCTCTGAAGAGTTCGAAGAAGTACCCAAAAATAAACCGCTCATCCCAGTAATTTATCATTTAAAAGAATGGTATCGAGATCAAAAGAAATTTGTAAGATCGTCTGAAGATAATAAAGGCGGCTCAATGAGATTGGGTTCATATAAAGCAGATTTACTGTCAGGCTCTAAAGTTCAAAAAATTTATCAAGCAACAGAAATAAACGAGCGACATCGACACCGCTACGAGGTGGATATAAAATATAAATCTGATCTAGAAAAACATGGTCTTGTTTTTTCTGGTGTTTCGCCGGATGGAAGGCTACCAGAGATAGTTGAACTTAAAGATCACCCATGGTATATTGGTGTTCAATTTCATCCCGAATTAAAATCGAAACCTTTTGAGCCCCATCCTTTATTTAAGGATTTCGTCCGAGCAGCTCTGGAACAGTCCAGACTAGTATAATGGGAAAAGTATGTTCAAGAAATTATTAAAAATCATTAGCTCTGAAAACAGATCAAAAACGGAACAAATTGACTCAAATATTATATTTGCGAGTTTACTGGTCCGTGCCGCTAGAATTGATAATGAATATTCAGATGTTGAAAAACAACAAATTGACTTAATTATAAAAGAGAAATTTCTTGTTCCAATATCTAAAGCCCAAGAAATTCGTACTTACGCAGAAGAATTCGAGCAGGATATAGTTGATACTGTCCAAATAACTAAGAAAATTAAAAAAAATATACCCTTTGAAGAACGGCAAGCCCTCGCGGAAGACTTATGGTCAATAATATTAGCAGACTTAACACGTTCCGAAGATGAAAATAGTTTCATGAGAACTTGCATAAAACTTATAGGCGTAAATGACGTTGATAGTGCAATCGCAAGACGTGCGGTGATCGATAGAATCAAAAAAAACAGCCCTTGAATTTACTGTGAAATAAAAAAAATAATGTAATGAGAAATATGAAGAAGAAAACAAATATTTCTAATGAAATAATTAATAAACTTGGGCTAAGCAATTTAGAGTTTGAGAAAATTATAAATCTTCTAAATAGGGATCCGTCGTTCACTGAGCTTGGTATTTTTTCAGCTATGTGGAACGAGCATTGTTCCTATAAATCTTCAAAAAAATGGCTACGCACTTTACCAACAAATGGATCAGTCGTTATTTGTGGACCTGGAGAAAATGCAGGCGTAATAGATATTGGTGATAATCAAGCTCTTGTTTTTAAGATGGAAAGTCACAATCATCCAAGTTTTATTGAACCATTTCAAGGTGCAACTACTGGCGTAGGAGGTATATTACGCGACGTATTTACTATGGGTGCACGACCTATAGTGACTATGAACGCTCTTTCATTTGGTGCTACTGATAATCCTAGAACAAAAACTTTAGCAAATGGAGTTGTACACGGAATAGGTGCTTATGGTAATTGTTTTGGCGTACCAAATGTAGGAGGAGAACTCCGGTTTCATAAATCCTACAATGGGAATTGTCTAGTTAACGCTTTTGCAGCTGGCTTAGTTGATAAAGATAAAATTTTTTACTCGGCAGCTTCTGGGATTGGAATGCCCGTTGTTTACTTAGGGGCAAAAACAGGTAGGGATGGCGTTGGTGGTGCATCAATGGCTTCAGCACAATTTGATGAAAGTATAGAAGAGAAAAGACCTGCAGTTCAAGTTGGTGATCCATTCACAGAGAAATGTCTAATGGAAGCCTGCCTTGAGTTAATGAAAACTGACGCAGTTATCTCAATCCAAGATATGGGAGCAGCAGGACTGACCTGCTCAGCCGTAGAAATGGGTGATAAAGGGAACCTTGGAATAGAACTAAATTTAAATAAAGTACCTGTTAGAGATATAAATATGAGTGCATTCGAAATGATGTTATCAGAGAGCCAAGAGCGTATGCTTATGGTTCTTCGGCCAGAAAGAATAGAAAAAGCAAAGAAAATATTTGATAAATGGGACCTTGCTTTTTCAGTGATAGGCAAAACAATCAAAGAAGATCGGTTCAAAGTTTTTCATAATGGGCATTTACAAGCAGACCTACCACTAAAGGCATTGTCAGGCTTAGCACCGGAATATGACAGACCATGGATTAAGAAAAAATCAAACACCTCAACTTTTACTATACCTGAATTAGATCCTCTTGATTGCCTAATACAATTAATCTCCTCACCTAACTATTGTTCGAAATCAAAAGTTTGGGAACAGTACGACTCATCAATTCTCTCAAGCACGCTGGTTGGCCCTGGATCAGACGCAGCACTCATAAAGATTGCAAATTCCCAAAAAGCGCTGGCATTCACCTGCGACGTTAATCCAAGGTATTGTTATGCAGACCCTTTTGAGGGAGGTAAACAGGCAGTAGCCGAAGCCTTTAGAAATATTACCGCTTCTGGAGCAACACCTTTAGCAATTACGGATAACTTAAACTTTGGCAACCCAGAAAAACCAGAGATAATGGGACAGCTAGTAATGTGTATTAAAGGGATTGCAGAGGCAGCAAAAAAACTTAGGATGCCAGTAGTTTCTGGTAACGTCAGTTTATATAATGAAACAGAGGGAGAGGCAATTCTACCGACACCAACGATAGGTGCCGTCGGAATTTTATCCAATTATAAAAATAGAATTAGCATGGCCCCAAAAAATGCCCAAGTATTAATCCTCATAGGTGAGACCAGTGAACATCTTGGACAGTCTGCTTTATTAGAAGAAGTCCTAAACCTTTCAGCAGGGGCAGCACCTAAGGTTGATTTAAAAAAAGAACAAATAGCAGGCCAATTGATTCAAGATCTCAATCAGCGAAAGTTACTGCAATCTGCACATGATTTAAGTGATGGCGGCTTAGCTATCGCCGCAGCTGAAATGGCGCTAATGGGGCAAGTCGGCATCAAGTTAGACGAAGAAAAAAGTCTTGGATGGCTTTTTGGAGAAGGACAAGGGCGTTATCTTGTTTCATGCTGGTTAGACGATACGCTAAAAATTCTTGATGCAGCAAAAAAAATATGCATGCCAGCAATCAAGGTTGGCTTAGTCGAAGGCACGTATTTCAAAATTGGCAATCACTCAATAGAAATTACTAAACTCAATTCGTTTTACAAAAGTGGCCTCAATTCAATTTTTGATTAATGAATATTTTCAGTTTCAGTTGTAATCAACAACTCAATTTGGTATACAATGAGAACAAATTAATAAACTAGGGTTTGCGTCTGATGGTTATGAAAGCAGAAGAGATTGAAGATTTACTCAAAGAGTCTTTTCCCAGTTCAAATATAAAAATTGATGATCTTGCCGGTGACGGAAATCATTATTCAGCCACAATTATCGCAAGAGAGTTTAAAGGCCTGAGTCGGGTAAAGCAACATCAGTTAGTGTACTCGGCTCTTAAAGGCAAAATGGATGGATCGGATGGTCAGCTACACGCTCTGGCGTTAACGACTAAAGTGATGGAGTAAAAAAATGTTAGATAATACTAGTAAAGAAATTAAAAGTACTTTGGAAAGTAATTCGGTTGTTCTTTTTATGAAAGGTACTTCTGCTATGCCTCAATGCGGGTTTTCTAGCAAGGTTTCTGGTATTTTGAACTATATGGATATTAAATATAAAGACATTAATGTCCTAGAGAATGAGAATATACGACAGGGCATAAAAGATTTCTCTGACTGGCCAACTATTCCTCAGCTCTATGTTAAAGGTGAATTTGTCGGAGGATGCGATATTATAGTTGAAATGACGCTATCAGGCGAGCTTGATGATTTGCTAATTGAAAATAAAGTTCCCTTTGACAAAAACGCTGCCAACAAAATTCGTGAAGAAAATAAATAGTTGAACCTAAAACCTAAAGAAAAGAATCCTGAGAATCATCTGGCGGTAATTTCGATATTTTTTCTTCTTCGGTTTTTATATTAAGAATATTTTTAATTAATTTATCTAGTGAGTCTGAGATATCTTGTAATTCCTCCAGTACTTTTTGCTCTGGCACCGTCATCGAACCTTTATTAGACTTTTCTGTAAGATCGTTATCAAACTCAGTTTTTTCAACATCAGACTTTGATTTAAGCTCATTAGCTTTACTCTGAGTGTCACTTAATGCCTCCTCTAGCGCACTTTGCTCATGTTTTAAGGCCCTTATCTTGTCACCTAACAATAAGCCAGACAGCAAGAGCATTTTATCCTCCGGTAATCGCCCTAATTGAGCGTGAAGTAATTCGGCTTCATGGTTTAATAAATTTGCAGACTCCTGAGCCGCATTTTCTTCGCCAGGGTTACAAGAGATATTAAAATTACGACCTCCAATCAGAACCTTTAAATCAGGCATCTTTACTCTCCATTAGCTGTGATAATTCAACCACCAAGCCTTCAACTTTCTCTAAATCATTAGAATGCTCTTCATCCAATTTTTTACGTTCTGATCGTAGATCCCCATTTTCTTTTTCAAGACGAGATATAGCATCAAGGTAATCAGGAATTTTCGCCAGTGCGACATTGTCAGTTTTTTTAAGCTTTGACACCTGATCTTCAATAAAATTAATTTTTTTCTTTATATCAGACTTTAAAATTTCTAATTTGTTCACTTTAACTACTTTCATTTTTGCCTTGATCGATTTATAATAGGTTTATTGTAATTATTTCCAGACGTATACCAAAAGTTAATAGAAATCTAGTTTAAGACGAATAAATTTCTTAAATAGACTCGCTGTCGTCTTGTAAAGCTATCGACAACATTTAAAATAAAGTGAGAGTAATGTGAATATTTCGAACCTTCAGGCAAATTTTCCAGATCATTGGGAGAAAGCTGCAGCCATAAGAATGCTGTCAATTGACGCAGTTCAAAAAGCAAATTCAGGTCATCCTGGTATGCCAATGGGTATGGCGGATGTGGCAACAGTGCTGTTTGAAAATCATCTTAACTTTGATAGTTCAAAACCTGACTGGTTCAACCGAGATCGTTTTGTTCTATCAGCTGGTCACGGATCAATGCTAATTTATAGCATACTTTATCTTTCTGGCTATCCTGATATTTCAATGGATGACATAAAGGAATTTCGTCAAGTTCATTCTAAGACGGCTGGGCATCCAGAACTGGGATATATCAGTGGTATCGAAACCACTACAGGTCCATTAGGTCAGGGATTAGCAAACGCGGTTGGATTTGCTATTGCAGAGCAATCTTTACGAGCCAAATGGGGAAAGAGTATTTGTAACCATAGAACTTATGTGATAGCTGGCGACGGATGTCTTATGGAAGGAATAAGCCAGGAAGCAATTTCGTTAGCGGGCAAACATAATTTGGAGAAACTCATTGTTCTTTGGGACGATAATGGAATTACAATAGATGGTGAACTTTCAAAATCCTGCATTACCAATCAACCTAAAAGGTTCATAGCCTCGAATTGGGACGTTTTTGAATGTGACGGACACGATCCAGTTTCAATTAATACCGCTATTAATAAAGCAAAACAAAGTGTGCAACCTTCTCTAATTCAATGCAAAACTCATATTGGTTATGGCTCCCCATCAAAACAAGGGAAATCATCATCACACGGTTCCCCACTAGGTGAAGACGAAATATTAGAAATCCGTAAGATTTATAAATGGGAGTTTCCAGCTTTTTCTATACCAACCGAAATAAAGTCAAAATGGGAAACTATTGGGATAAAAGGTAAAACTATCCGACTTATTTGGGAACAGGAATTCGCAAAGTTATCCAATACAAAACAAACGGAATTCAATAGAATCTTTAATTGCGAGGCACCAGTAAATTTCCCAAAGAAAATCAACGCCTTAAAAAAAGTTATTTCAAAAACATTGCCTGAAATTGCTACCAGGAAATCTAGCGAACTTGTCCTCGAGCATATTAATAAATTGTTGCCAGAAACGATTGGAGGCTCTGCAGATTTAACTGGATCAAATAATACCCTGACCAAAGGGCTCGGTATACTTGATTCAAATAATATAAAAGGCCGCTATATATATTATGGCATTAGAGAACACGCGATGGCTGCCGTCATGAATGGGATGGCGTTACACGGAGGAATCTTGCCTTATGGTGGAACCTTTATGGTTTTTAGCGATTATGCAAGAGGAGCTATGCGACTTTCAGCATTGATGGGTCTAAGGGTAGTTTATGTTTTGACACACGACTCTATCGGTCTAGGCGAGGACGGCCCTACTCACCAGCCCGTAGAACATTTAGCTATGTTAAGAGCAACGCCAAATATGCTTGTTTTTAGACCAGCAGATACAATCGAAACGATTGAAAGTTGGCAAACCGCGATTGACTCAAAATCAATACCATCAATCCTAGCCCTTAGCCGACAAAACTTACCTACAGTAAGAATAAAGCACAATTCAAAAAATCTTGTTTCAAAAGGTGCATATATCCTAAAAGAATCAAAAAATCGTCGCCGTGTTTTATTATTAGCTTCTGGATCAGAGATAACGATAGCTCTAGCTGCACAAGAAAAATTAGAAGCAGACGGAATTGGTACTAGAGTAATATCTATGCCTTGCTTGGAGCTTTTTGAGAAACAAGATTTATCATACAAAAAGAAGGTTCTACCCTCAGGTCCGATCAGAATTGCTATAGAAGCTGGAGTGCAATTTGGTTGGGAGAAGTGGCTGTATGGAGAAAGAGGAAACCAAAATAAAGCAGCGTTTATTGGAATGAGCAGTTTTGGAGCATCTGGTCCAGCTAAAGATCTCTATAAATATTTTAAAATCACACCCACAGATGTAGTTAAAAAAGTTAAAGAGCTAACATTAAAATAATAAATGCATAAAGTTTTCTAGATGATTAAATCCATAAGAGACGCATCGTTAAACAACAAAGACGTTCTAATCAGAGTCGATTTAAATGTACCATTTAAAAGAGGCAGAATAACAGATTTATCGCGGATGATTGCTATATTACCAACAGTCAATTATGTTATAAAAAATAATGGTCGACCAATTCTCATGTCCCACTTTGGTCGACCAGAAAATAAAAATGATAAGGCTTTAAGTTTAAGACAAATTTTACGAGATCTCAAAAATGAATTGTGTAAAGAAGTAATCTTTTGTAAGCATCTGGACCAGCCGTCAATTAGTACGTTCATTAGAAACGCGTCTAAAACAAGCATAATTTTACTAGAAAATACGCGGTTTTTTGATGGTGAAGAAAAAAACTGCCCTAAATTAAGTAAATTGTTTGCTGGATTAGGTGATCTATTCTGTAACGATGCCTTTTCTGCCTCGCATAGATCACACGCATCTACAGTAGGAGTAGCTGAACATTTGCCATCATACTCAGGATTGCTTTTGGAGAAAGAGGTGGCGGCATTAAACAGTGCATTAATTAAGCCTGAAAAACCCGTAGTTGCAGTTATTGGAGGATCAAAAATATCCACAAAAATTACGTTACTTCAAAACCTGGTAACAAAGGTTGATCATCTTGTAATTGGTGGAGGAATGGCTAATACGTTCTTGTTCGCTCAGGATAAAAACATTGGCGTTTCGCTCTATGAAAAAGACTTTAAGTCTACTACGAAACATATTTTAGAAAAAGCAAGAAAATTCAACTGTAAAATTCATCTACCCATAGATGTTGTCTGTGCAACCGGGCTAAGACCAAACCAAAACCCAACACTTCATGATGCTACTGCATGCCCTGACGACAAGATGATACTTGATGTTGGTCCAAAAACGATCGCAAAAATCACAAAAGTATTTAAAACTAGCAAAACCCTAATATGGAATGGACCTATTGGAGTATTTGAAGTTACTCCGTTTAATACAGCAACAGACTCTCTTGCCGTAGTTGCAGCTCTACTAACCAAAGAAAAAAAACTTTTGAGTATTGCCGGGGGAGGTGATACAGTCTTCGCATTAAATTCGTCAGGCACTTCAAACGATTTTAGCTATATTTCATATGCTGGGGGAGCATTTTTAGAGTGGATGGAAGGTAAAATTCTTCCAGGAATATCTGCTTTATCAAAATATTAATATTTTTTTAAAAATAATACTTTTCTAAAGTGAGATCTTTTGTCAAAATTATTTATTTAATAAAATTAAAAAAAGAAATTCACTTTCTATATCACTTGTGTAATGCTTTTTTTTTAAATTGGTTTATTCATGAAGATTAATAGTTTTCTAATATTTAGTATAACCGGCCTTTTAAGTGTTTATTTTTCCTATTCAGCACTGAATGGGCAATATGGCTTGTTCAATAAATTTCGCCACCAAGCGGAAGAAGTTGCATTATTGAGACAGCTTACAGAGATTCAGTCTAAAACCACAGCTTTAGAGATTAACGTACAAAGACTTTCAGACGACTATTTAGACCTAGATTTATTAGACCAACAGGCAAGAAAATTGTTGGGCCTAATAAGATCGAATGAAATTATTATTCAATTCAATTAAAAATCAACTTTCCTTATCCAGCGATTTAAGGTAAAATGTATTAGTTTAACGTTAAACTATATTGAGGTATCATGGTCGCAAAAAAACGAGCAACTAAATTAGATGAAAGTCAACTAACTGATTTTTATAAGAAAATGCTTCTAATAAGACGGTTTGAAGAAAAGGCCGGGCAACTATATGGCATGGGTCATATAGGTGGATTTTGTCACTTATATATTGGTCAAGAAGCAGTAGTGGTAGGTTTAGAATCTGTAGCTGCTGAGGGCGATCAAAGAGTAACATCCTACCGTGACCATGGACATATGATTGCATGTGGAATGAATCCAAAAAATGTAATGTCTGAACTTACCGGTAAGCATAACGGATACTCAAAAGGTAAAGGAGGTTCGATGCACATGTTCTCCAAAGAAAAGAATTTTTATGGTGGGCATGGTATTGTTGGAGCCCAAGTTCCAATTGGTGGAGGATTAGCATTTGCGAATAAATATCGAAATAACAAAAACTTAGCTTTTACATATTTTGGTGATGGTGCAGCAAATCAAGGACAAGTATATGAAACATTTAACATGTCATCACTCTGGAAGTTGCCGGTCATTTTTGTAATAGAAAATAATCAATATGCTATGGGTACATCTTTAAAAAGAGCGTCTTCGTCTCCTGCCCTATTTACCCGGGGTGCGGCCTTTGGAATTCCTGGTCAAGCGGTAGATGGTATGGACGTTTTAAAAGTTAGAGAAGCCGGTTTACTGGCAGCAGAACATTGCCGAGCTGGAAAAGGACCATTTATCTTAGAAATGAATACGTATCGGTATCGAGGTCACTCGATGTCTGATCCTGCCAAATATAGAACAAGGGAAGAAGTTCAGAAGATGCGCTCTGAACGAGATCCAATTGATACTTTGAGAAAAAAGTTAATTGACGCTTTTAACATTACTGAAGAATCATTAAAACAAATTGATAGGGCTGTAAAAAATGAAATTTCAGAGGCGGCGGATTTTGCAATTAGTAGTGAAGAACCTGATATTAAGGAACTGTGGACGGATATTTATGCAACAACTTAATCAAAAAACAAATGTTTTCAAATCGAAGTGAGACCAGATGCCTATAGAAATACTGATGCCTGCCCTTTCTCCAACAATGGAAGAAGGAAAACTCACTAAATGGCTTGTCCAAGAAGGTGATATGGTGCAATCGGGTGATATTCTCGCCGAGATTGAAACCGATAAAGCAATAATGGAATTCGAAGCTATTGAAGAAGGGACAATAAAAAAACTTCTCGTTGCAGACGGAACTGAAGAAATAAAAATTAATTCACCGATCGCAATAATTGAGATTGATGAAGCACCAGAATCGAAACGACAGCCACTTGGGACTAACCAAGATGAAATCAATTCGACAAAAAGGCTTAACCAAAAAATTCATCCAGTAAACCTTAAAATGGATCCTCAACAAGAGGAAACTAATGGCCGAAATATTGAAGCAGACCTTAAAGGTAATAGAGTTGAGCAATCTGTGCGCGAAGCGATTAGAGACGCAATGGCGGAAGAAATGCGCATAGATGATGAAGTATTTCTTATGGGTGAGGAAGTTGCTGACTATCAAGGTGCGTATAAAGTGAGTCAAGGATTGGTAGAAGAGTTTGGAAGTGATCGTGTCATAGACACCCCCATAACCGAACATGGGTTTACTGGATTAGCTATTGGAGCCGCATTTGCGGGGTTAAAACCAGTTGTAGAATTTATGACCTTCAATTTTGCTATGCAGGCGATGGACCAGATTATTAATTCAGCAGCAAAAACTCTGTATATGTCTGGAGGACAAATGGGCTGTCCTATTGTTTTCCGAGGACCCAATGGGGCAGCTGCACGAGTTGGTGCACAACATAGCCAAGATTTTTCGGCGTGGTTTTCATCTGTTCCTGGACTTAAAGTAATATCACCATACTTGGCATCGGATGCAAAAGGCTTATTAAAGTCGGCGATACGGGATCCAAATCCAGTGATCTTTCTCGAAAATGAACTGTTATATGGAGAATTATCAACAGTATCGAGAGATGAGAACTTGTTAATACCAATTGGAAAAGCAAATGTTTTGCAAACTGGAACAGATGTAACTTTAGTGAGTTTCGGCATTGGACTAAAACATTGCTTAGCTGCATCGAAGCTATTACAGGCTGATGGAATATCAGCTGAAATAATTGACTTAAGATCGCTACGCCCACTTGATATTGATACAGTAATAAAGTCAGTTATGAAGACCAATCGTTGCGTTACAGTAGAAGAAGGATTTCCAGTATGCTCCATTGGGAACCATATATCTGCCTTACTGATGGAGTTTGCATTCGATTACCTTGATGCTCCAGTGCTTAACTGTACCGGTAAAGATGTACCGATGCCGTATGCGGCAAACCTAGAGCGCGAAGCTCTAATAAATCCATCGAACATTTTCGATAGAGTCAAAGAAATTATTTAGAGAGAAAGAGATTTTAAATATGCCAGTAATGATACTTATGCCGGCTCTCTCGCCAACAATGGAGACGGGAACACTTTCTAAGTGGTACATAAAAGAAGGTCAAAATGTACTTGCTGGCGATATATTAGCCGATATCGAAACTGATAAAGCTACAATGGAATTTGAAGCAATCGAAGACGGCAAAATAACTAGCTTACTTGTTTCTGAAGGCACTACAGATATCCCAGTAAACCAAGCAATTGCAGAACTCACTACCGAAGACGATGCAAATTTGGAAAAAGATCAAAATATTAAAGCTATTAAACTATCCGATCAGAAAAATAAAAAAATTACTGTTGGAACTCTTTCTTCAATAACCGAGTTGCCTAGTGAGGTTAACAAATCAAAAATTTCTTTGGGCACCAATAGAATTCGTATTTCGCCTTTAGCAAAAAAGTTAGCATCACATCATAAAATTGACACGTCAAACATTCTTGGCTCTGGACCTCATGGACGAATAGTTAAAAAAGATATTACAAAAAAATTAAATTATGAGAAAGGGTCAGATGCTCCTCACTCAACCAGCAGCAATCATGATGAAAGCTTAAAACCGCAACAAAAAAATTTGGTGAATGACCTAGAAGAGATCTATCATGATCGAGAACATAAGCCAATCGCATTAAGCGCAGTAAGAAAGATTGTTGCCAATCGACTAACCGAGTCAAAAAAAACTATCCCACATTTCTATCTACGACAGTCAATTAAATTAGATAACCTACTTGAGATTCGTCGTAAATTAAACGAAGAATATCAGAGATCATCTACTAGGATATCGATTAATGATTTTATAATCAAAGCTGTCGCAAAGAGTCTTCAAGATAACCCAAAATGTAATACTATCTGGGCAAATGATCATATTATTCAGTTAAAAAGCTCTGATATATCAGTGGCAGTTGCAATAGAGGACGGTCTAATTACCCCTGTAATACGAGACGCCGAAAAAAAGAATTTAGCAGAAATTAGTTTAGAAATGAAAGAAAAAGCCATAAGAGCGAAAGAAAAAAAACTCCTGCCTGAAGAGTATATTGGCGGTAGTTGTTCAATATCCAACCTGGGGATGATGGGCATTGAAAGCTTTGACGCCGTTATTAACCCACCTCAGGCGTCAATTTTGGCCGTTGGTTCTTCTGTCAAAAGACCTCTAATTGCAGAGAATGGGGATATTTATATTGGACACACCATGTCAATTACTTTATCAGCAGACCATAGAGTAATTGACGGTGCTGTGGGTGCAAACTTCGTCGCTTCAATAACAGAATATCTTTCCAATCCACTTAGGCTGATGCTTTAAGAAGTATAAATAAATTAAGCACTAAATAAAATTTTGATCCATAGCGCTAGCCGGTTCGTCACAACCAGAGTCCCCTACTACTTTTGCTGGCACGCCGGCGACAGTCTTGAAATCTGGTACATTAGATAAAACTACTGATCCAGAGGCTACTTTACTACAGCGACCAATACTAATGTTACCTAATACTGATGAGCCAGCACCTAACAAAACACCATTGCCGATTTTTGGATGCCGATCCCCTTCATCCTTTCCTGTACCTCCAAGAGTTACAGAATGTAGCATAGATACATTGTCACCAACAACAGCGGTTTCTCCAATCACTATTGAATGAGCATGATCAATCATTATTCCCTTTCCAATTTTTGCACTGGGATGAATATCAACACCAAAAACTTCTGAAGATCGCATTTGAAGAAAATAGCCAAGGTCATAGTGTCCTATACCAGTGAGATAATTCCCTACGCGATAAGCTTGTAACGCGATAAAACCTTTAAAATACAACAATGGCTGCAAAAACCTGTAACACGCGGGATCACGTTCCTTGACTGCAACAACATCAAAATATGCATACTCTACTAATTTACCATCAGAAAAATACGACTTAAGAAAAATCTCATTAAGAACTGCCTCACTCATATCTGACGTACAAAGCTTTTGAGCTAAGCGATAGGACAAAACCGACTCCAAATTTTTATGATTTAGAACAGATGAGTAAATGAGGCTACTCATTTCTCTTTGATTTGCGAGTACAGCACTAGCCTCTTCACGAATAGCATCCCACACGGGATTAAATTTTGTAGTTGTTAATTTATTAGAGTGACCCAATTTTCCACTTTCGTTATGCGATCAAATTCGAGTTTACATAGAGCAAACAGATATTACAAATAAAAATCAAAATCTCATCTTAATATCAATTTATTTACTTTGAAATTTTCGCCACAGTGACACCTTTCTTTTGTGCTCTTCAAAAGTTTCAGAGAAACCATGTTCACCAGACTTGGTTAACACAAAATAAAGATAGTTTGTGTCTAAAGGGTTAAGTGCTGCAGCTATTGCACTCCTGCTCGGGTTACAGATTGGAGAGGGCGGTAAACCAAAGTTTCGATAGGTATTAAATGCACTTTCAACTTTAAGATCATTTTTCGTAAGTGTTTTGCGATTTTCTATATTACCAAAATCTATTCCATAGATCACGGTAGGATCGGACTGAAGTCTCATCCCAATATTTAAGCGATTAATAAAAACCGACGAAATTACGGGCATTTCAGCTGTTGTAGCTGCCTCTTTTTCAATGATGGACGCTAAAATTAATAGCTCCAACTCGTTTCTGACTGGAGTTTCTTTTTTTCTCTTACTCCACACATCATTTAAAATTTTAGTTTGTTGATCCTGCATAATTTGCATTAAATGAGTAGATTTTGTGTGAAAGCCGACAGAATAGGTATCTGGAGCAAATGCACCCTCATTTAGTTCAACACCTTCCAAGTCGTTTATTAAAAACTTCTTTTTTTTAAACAGGTCAATTATCTCCCAATTAGTCATACAATTACGAATTACAACTTGGTAACTCAATGCTTGGTTTGTCGTAACTTTTTTTAAAATATCTATGATTGACATATTGTCAGTTAAGTCAAACTCACCATATTTTATTTTTTTATCTAATTTTTTATATTGAGCAGCATACTCAAAAAATTGACTGCTAAAGACAAGGTTTTTTTCTTTGAGTCGCTTAGAAACAGACCCAATCTTCTCATTTTTATTTATAAGGAATGTTACAGTACTAACTCCTAAGGATTGATTAAAAAAATTCATCTTTAGGTGAAAGCTACATATAATGCTGATGCCAGAGACCAATAAAGTAAAACAGAATATTACAAAAATGCGCATTTAATTATGAAATCGACCAATCACTAAAGCAGCATTCGTACCTCCAAATCCAAAAGAATTTGAAAGAGTATAATTGACTTCGTGGCTGACAGATGAATTCGGTACAAGATCAATCCACGTATCTGAAGCCGGTGCATTAAGATTGAGTGTTGCGGGCACCATTTGATCACGGATAGCCATTATACAAAATATTGCTTCAACTGCCCCAGCGGCTCCAAGTAAATGGCCAATCGAAGACTTAGTTGATGACATTTTCAAACTAGCTGAGGGTTCATTAAACAATCGCTCTACGGCAGATAGTTCAATGGTGTCGGCTAGTGTAGAGGTTCCGTGAGAATTAATATAACTTATATCTTGTGGTTTAATACCTGCCCGCTTTAGAGCCGCTTGCATCGC
>Ga0209223_10000121_pt1 | contig 89050 bp, 93 predicted proteins | sample COG_06_FD_184750 | JGI IMG/M metagenome (GOLD analysis project Ga0209223, IMG submission 184750) | Pelagic Microbial community sample from North Sea - COGITO 998_met_06 (SPAdes) (version 2) | ecosystem: Environmental > Aquatic > Marine > Neritic zone/Coastal water | place: Helgoland, sampling... | reverse complement strand
AGTATCTTAATAATAACAATGACTAATTTAGGTGAAAAATATAAAAAAGAAGAATTACAAAATCATATTTATAATACACCCGATACATATGTTGGTGGTGTAGATATAATTAGTGAACTATTACCTATTTACAATAATGAAAAAAATATTATAGAATTCTCTGAAGTAGATTATATTCCGGCATTATATAATATCTTTAATGAAATTTTAGTAAATGCTAAAGATCAATGTACACGTCTTAAAATTTTAAAAAAGAAAGATAAATCTATAAAATGCGTTACTGAAATAAAAGTAGTTATTAATGAAGAAACAGGTGAAATATCGATTCAGAATAATGGTGATGGAATTGATGTTGCCGAACATCCAACAGTTAAAAAGAACGGTAAACCAATTTATATTCCTCAATTAATTTTCGGTGAATTACTAACATCAACAAATTATAATAAAAATGAAGAAAAGATTGTAGGAGGTAAAAATGGTTATGGAGCAAAATTAACAAATATCTTTTCTAAATCATTTAAGATTGAGACGGTTGATAGGATAAGAAAAAAGAAATATACACAGTTATTTAGAACAAATATGAAAACAATTAATAAACCAAAAATAAGTGATTATGATGGTGAACCATATACAAAAATTACATGGACTACAGATTTTAATAGATTTAATATTGATAATTATTCTGTTGATATGATAAATTTAATGAAAAGGCGAGTATATGATATTGCTGGTATTACAGAAAATACTGTATCAGTATCATTAAATAAGAAGAAATTAAAGATAAAAAGTTTCTTAGATTATTCTAAGATGTATATAGATAATAATACAATATGCTATGAAGAAATAACAGATAATAATATTACATGGAAAATAGGTATATGTTTATCTGATACGGATAAATTTGAACAAGTATCATTTGTAAATGGTATATCAACACCAAAGGGAGGTAAACATGTAGATATGATATCCAAACAGTTGACAAGTGGATTAAAGAAATTAATTGATAGAAAATGTAAACGAAGTATAAATGAAACATATATTAAAAATTATTTACGAATATTTGTAGATACACTAATAGTAAATCCTTCATTTGATAGTCAAACAAAAGAAAGATTAATTACACCTCAAAGTAAATTTGGTAGTAAACCAATGGTGAGTAATAAATTATTAAAACAAATCATTGACAAGACAACACTTATTGACAAGGTTGTATTATTCAGTGAATTTAAAATGAATAAAGAATCAAAGAAAACGGATGGTAGTAAAAAAAATAAGATAAGAGATATTCCCAAATTAGATGATGCAAATTGTGCTGGGAGTAAAAAATCCCATGAATGTATTTTAATTTTAACAGAAGGAGATTCAGCAAAATCGATGGCTGTCTCGGGATTATCTGTAGTTGGGAGAGATATTTATGGCGTATTTCCATTAAAGGGTAAAGTAATGAATGTTAGAGATACTCCTCTTGATCAAATAATGAAAAATGCTGAAATAACTAATATTAAAAAGATATTAGGATTAGAAACGGGTAAAATATATAAAGATTTAACATCTTTACGATATGGTAAGGTTATGATAATGACAGATCAAGATCATGATGGTTCGCATATTAAGGGATTAATAATGAATTTATTTCATCATATGTGGCCTTCATTATTAGAATTAGGATATATTACATCAATGATAACCCCCATTGTAAAGGTTTCATTACAGAAACAAATCAAATCATTTTATACATTAACTGAATATAGTGATTGGCAAAATAAAACTAAAAATGTTAAATCATGGAAATGTAAATATTATAAGGGATTAGGTACAAGTAATGCTCAAGAAGCAAGAGAATATTTTAGCAATATGAAATTAAATAATTATATTTATACTGAAAATACAAATAATAGTATTAATTTAGCATTTAGTAAAGATAAAAGTAATGATCGCAAGGAATGGTTATATAAATATGATGAAAATAATATTTTAAATCATGCTGAAACCGATATACAAATAGATGATTTTATTAATAGGGAATTAATCCATTTTTCAAATAGTGATACATTAAGAAGTATTGGTTCAGTATATGATGGATTAAAACCAAGTCAAAGAAAGATTTTATATTCTTGTTTTAAAAGGAAATTATATTCTGAAATAAGGGTTGCTCAATTAGCGGGATATGTAAGTGAGCATGCTGCATATCATCATGGTGAAGCATCATTACAATCAACAATTATAGGTATGGCACAAGATTATATGGGATCTAATAATTTAAATTTATTAATGCCAAATGGTCAATTTGGAACAAGAATAATGGGTGGTCATGATTCAGCAAGTTCTAGGTATATTCATACAGAATTAAATAAAATTGTTAATACATTATTTCCATTACAAGATTTTCCATTATTAGAATACAATGATGATGATGGTATTTTAGTTGAACCTAAATATTATGTACCGATTATTCCAATGGTATTAGTTAATGGTATGACCGGTATTGGAACTGGATTTAGTACATCTGTACCTAAATATGATATTAAGGATATTATTAAAAATATGAAAAGGAAAATTATGAAAAAATCATATTTATCATTATCTCCAAGTGTAAATGGTTTTAAGGGTCAAATCGTTAAAATAGATAATAAAAATTATATGAGTAAAGGTATTTATGAAATCATAAATGATACTTCATTAAGAATTATTGAATTACCTATTGGTAAATGGACCGATGATTATAAAAAGTTTTTAGATTCATTATTACCTGAAATAAAAAACAAATCATTAGAAAATAAAAGTAAACAGACGAAATTTATTAATGATTATATAAATAATAGTAGTGATAAAGATATAGATTTTACAATACATTTTGACAAAGGATTTTTAAATTCTCTACAATGGGATGATGATAAAAATATAGATGGTATTGAGAAATTCTTTAAATTAACAACAACAAAGGGATTATCATTAAATAATATTCATTTATATAATGATAAGAATAAAATAAAGAAATATAATAATATAACTGAAATTTATGATGAATTTTACATTGTAAGATATTCATTATATGAAAAAAGAAAGAAATATGAATTAGAAAATTTACACAATGAATTAACAATTTTAAAATCAAAAATGAAATTTATAAATGATGTAATAACAGAAAAACTAATTGTATTTAGGAAGAAAAAGATTGAGATAGTAAAAGAATTATTAAAAATGAATGTTATTCAGGTATTAAATGGCAAATGTTTAAGTGAAATATTACATGATGAAAATACAAGTAATTATGATTATTTAATAAAGATTTCCTTAAATTTATTTACAGAAGAAGAATTAGAAAAATTAGAGAAACAGATAGAAAAATTATCAAATGAATATAATGATTTAGAAAAATTATCAATAGAAGATATTTGGTTAAATGAATGTGATAAATTATTAAAATTATTATAAAAATATATATTAAAATATATATGTCAAATATCTATTTTTCAGATAATGGGGCAAGAAATGCATCAAATGGAAATAATACATCATATCCAGATTATGATGAATCAGTAGGTTTAGATATCGATGGGGCAAGATTATCAAGCGATATAAGTGATGCTAATTATAATTTATTTGATTATGATTTATTAAATAGACCTTCAGTTAGTGGGTCGGGTAGTTTTATTCATTCTCCTGAAGATGGTGGTTTTCCAAATAGAGATGATTATGAATTAAGAGAGTCTAGGGATAGACATGGTAATATAATAAGTAGTAGTCTTGTATTAAATAAAAATAGAATAGGAGATGCAAGTACTCCAATGGATGATATGATACAGGTATCAAATGGTAGATTGCCCAATGCTGAAAAAGTTACAGGAGATAATGGTTTAAAACAATTGGATGTAGTAATTCACAAAGATCACCAAGAAACTTCTATAAAAGGTTTATTAGAGAAAACAAGTATTAGTGATTTATTTTTTTCAGAGGTTAACATTGGTGTATTACAAGATACAATTAGATATAAAGTCTATAAAAATACAAATAAAGTAATATCTAAACAAGGTGAAAATGAATTATATATTATAATGAGATCAATTATGTTACAATTCTCAAACTTTAATGTAGGGTTTAGTGAAGTAAAGGATGAAATAAAACGATTAAATGAAATGGTTATAAAATATGCAGTTGATAATGTATCATCAAATGTAAAACAACATATGGGATATATTGATGATATAAGTAATTTACCAACACCAATGGATAGACCATCATTCAGTAATACAGATAAAAATTATACATATGATATTTCTAATTTATTATAATTATTTAAAAATGATTTATAAATTTTAATTATGAAAATAAAAAATGATTTTTTTAAAGATAATAAATCATTATTAATATATGGTTCATCTGGTTGTGGTAAATCTACTTATTCAAATAATCTTTTAAAAGACACTATAATATTAAGAATAGATTATTATAATCTTAAAAATATCAAAATGGATATAAATGAATATTTATATGATAAATTAGGAAAAAAAAATATAACATTAATGTTTTCACAGAATATGAAATCAAGGAGTTTATTAATAGATGATATTCATATTATAAGTAAATATGATAAAAAAATTTATAAAATTTTAATAGAATTCATTAAAAAAAATCAATATAAATTAAAAATTGTAATAACATGTTTAAATACATTTTTAAAAAATAAAGAATTATGTAAATTAAATATATTAAAATATGAATTAAAATATAATTATAGCGAATTTTACAAAATATGTATAAAAATTATACTACAAAAAAATATTAAATTATTATCAAATGAAATAGATAAATTAATTTATAAAAATAAATATGATTTTAATATATTTAAAAGTGAATTAAATTTATTAAACAGTTTAAATAGTAGAGATAATTATGATTGTAATGAAAAAATAACTTATAATATAATTAATAATAAAATTAAATTACATGAAATAATTCATATGATTAATACAGATGAAATAAATATAAGTTATAATTTATTAGAAAATTGTTATATAATAAATAAAGAGTTAGTACAAATTTATAAATATTATATTTATAGTGATATAATAAATACATCATTAATAAAAAATAATATAAATTTTAATGATTATAGTACATTAGCAATTTATAATATAAATAATTTTTATAATAAATATCATAAATCAGTAAAAAATATAGTACAAAATAAATATATTAGTAGATCTATGTCAAATATAGTGTCATATAATAGATATAATATAAATTTCATTTATTATGAATTTTGTATATATTTATTATGGGCGATTGATAATAAATATGATAATAAATATAAAAATATAATATATTATTTTTATGATAATTATAAATTAGAATTTAATTATTGTATTCGCAAGTATAATAATTTTTATCAAAGGGATATTAAATTAGATTATATATTAAATAGGTAATTCATTTTTTTTAATTGATGTTTTTTTAGGTTTAGTTAATGTATAAGTAGTTTTAGTTTCACGATTATTCATTATAAGTTGCATTGCTTGTTCGATTTGCGAATCATCATTAATAACTTGTGATAAATTATTTCTAATATTAATTTTATTTAATGGTTTTTTAGTTTTTCTTTCATTATATTTAATTTTTCCTTTATCAGTATTGAGATCAGAAATATTATAATTTATCATAAATGATGTTATTTCAGGTTCAATATCTTTTTTTGTTTTTTTTAATTCTTTAATTTTTGTTTGTAGTTTATCGATATCAGTATCAATTGACAACCATTTTTTTACTTTATTTTTAAAATCATTTAATTCTATTTCACCAAATGAATTTACGGTTGGAGATTTATTCATTATAAAATAATAATTATATATATTTTTAAATATATACTTAAAATATAAATAAACAAATAATAAATATGTCTTTAAAAGATAAACCATTAAAAAAATGTCATACAGATAAACGAAAGATGATTGATGAATTACATAATGATTTAGTGCAAGATATGAATGAAAATATTAGGAATGAATATTATTTAGATAATGGATTATTATTAAATCAATATTACAGTTCTGATAAGAAAAATAATTCTCAAACTACAAATGTAGGTATTTTATCTTATTTTGATGCAAAGGAAAATAATGATGAAAATAATGAAGATAATAATATTTTAAATAAAAAAACAGTCATAAATGAATATATGTGTAATATAGATGATAAAATAAAAAAAGATAAATATAAAGATATTGATTATAATAAATGTGAAATATGTAATTCACAAATGATGTTATCAGATATTGCATCTCAATTATCATGTTGTAATTGTGGTAATATTAGAGAAATTATGATAGTAACAGATAAAACATCATATACAGACCCCCCTAGAGAAGTAAGTTATTTCGCTTATAAAAGAATAAATCATTTTAATGAATGGTTAGCTCAATTTCAGGCAAAAGAAAAAACAGAATTACCAAATGAAATTTATACTAATATTTATATAGAATTAAATAAAGATATTTATTATGATCCTAAAAAATTAAAATATAAAGATTTAAGAAATATCTTAAAACGATTAAAATATAATAAATATTATGAACATATTCCTCATATTATATCTATAATCAGTGGTAAAAAAGCACCAACTTTAGACAGAAAAACTGAAGAAATTTTAAGATCATTATTTAAAGAAATACAAATACCATTTATGAATAATTGTCCACCAAATAGAAAAAATTTTTTATCATATAGTTATGTTCTTCATAAATTTTGTGAATTATTAGAATTTGATGATTTATTAGAATATTTCCCATTATTAAAAAGTAGAGAAAAATTACACGGACAAGATTTAATCTGGAAAGAAATATGTAAAGATTTAAAATGGCAATATATACCTAGTTTATAATTCTTTTTCTAGGATTTCTTTTTAATCTTGTATATAGAGTATCATCTTCATATTTTTGTCCTGGTACACTTTCAAAGAATGCTTCTTTAATTTCTGCTGTTTCTGAAGTTTTCATAAATCTTTCATATTGTTTTTGATAATATCGTGAAATTTTCTCTATAGATTGTTCTGTATCTTGTTTATTCATTTTTTATTATTAATATTGATATAATTAAAAATAATATAATATATCAAATTTATTTAAAATCCAGCTAATTTCATACCTAATTCAGTTAAATTTGGTTTTAATATTTCAGTAATATTTGGTAAAGGGCCTCCATATGTTCTAGGAATTTTTGGAAATAATTTAGATTTTTCGGGAGAATGAGTAGTCATTCTTAATTCATTAAAAGCTTTTTGTTTTTTATTTAGATTTGCAGTAGTAGCAAATTTACGTGGTTTCATACAAATATAAACAACATTTCTTAATTTCTTATGTTTTCTATTTTTGAGTGGTTCGGTTCCACAGTGAATTGTTCTACTATCCCATAATATCATATCTCCTGCTTTACATTTAATTCTTTTTTCTATACATCCTTTCTTTTCATAAAATGATTGTTCTTCTCTAGTATGACGATACCAATCACTTTTATCACTTACATTAAAAGTTTCTTGAAATTCTTTATGATAAATATTACTACTTTCCATAAATGCCAATGTAGCATCTCCTTCATCAACATCATATCCTGTTATCCAACTCTGAATACATTCGAAATCTGGTCTTAAATAACTTTGATCTGTATGATACCATGTTTGTCTGTACCATCCTCTATGAGTATCTTCTGGTGGAAAGTGAAATGAAGCACCATCAAAACTAGTAATTAATTCATCATTTTTTACATTCCATATTTTACTAAAGATATTAACTACTTTAGGATTTTGTCTAATATCCCATACAAATTGAGAATGACCAACGCCATATTGTTGTAATAACATACTATGTTTAGGATATAATTTTAAATATTCAACCCATGTTTCACTATTATTACGATCAATTGGTATAGCAAATTTTTGTGATACATGTTCTAAATAATCCCACATACCATTATTCATTTGTGTTAATTCATAATCTTTTAAAACATTTGGAATAATTGCTACACCATATTTATCAATAGTTTCTTTACAATTATGAGGCCTACATACATATTTTTCACCTTCATAAGACATCTTTTAAATTTTAAAAAAATATATAATTATTAAAATATCAAATTTATTATATATTTTTATATTCTTCTTTTTGAATAATAATATTAGGACTACAGGTTCTAGTTAACTCCAATAAAGTATTATATTAATTAAGTGTTAAGAGATACATGAAAACACACACACATATAGCAACCACAGTATGGAAGAATTCCATAAACTGCTCATGTGGGATGGTACCACCTGTCTGCTCTATCTCATCCAGCTCTAATGCTAACTGAGTAGCCCGGAAGGAAAATACAAAACCCATTAAATAAGATATCCATCTTGCTATTTGCCTCACTCGCCCGGGTTCTGCAGCAGCAGCATCAGGGGCAGCAGCAAACTGATTAGCAAAAACAGCGAATTCGTGATCTCTTCGATCAATATTCTCCGCAATCTGTTCCTCGATCACTCTAGACTGCTCCAAGAAATCGCGATTTTTTTCTGGGTCGAGATCGCTATTACATAAGGGACAATTGAAACATGATTTTCCTGCAGGCATGTTGAGATGACCAGTAGCTTCCTGATTCTTCCTTGACGAAAACCAATCTATATAGCATCCTAAATGACAATTGTGTCCCAGATTTATGCATAAATTAGGATCTGTACTTAAATTCACTGGATCTCGACATATCGCGCAAGTCACTTCTTCAGGAGCAGCACCATGAGCAGCACCAGCAGAAACAGCTGCATCACCACCCCCTTTCATGGGAAAATCTCTTGACCTACTTCCACTTGATCCCTGAGTCATTTTTTTTAATTTATTTGTTAATAATGACATATCAGTTAATTCAGTTAATTTATTTGTTAATAATGACATATCAGTTAATTCAGTTAATTCTCCATCGAAATCCCAAGCGTAGTTCATTATAGTTCCCATATGAGAAATTATTTTCATAATATCATATATTGTTAAGCTGCTTCCTGAATTACCAAGATTAGCATGAATTTCATCTAAAAGTTTCCTCTTTCCCTTTGCTGATAAATGTTTTAAAAATAACTGTATCTCGTTAAGTTTAACTATACCAAATACTAAATGTTTTTTATTTCTTAATAAATCATCTAATGATTTAGTTTTAATATTTGCAGCAAGAGTGGCAAATTTACTATTTTCACTCTCACCAAATTTTTCAGCGATACCTTTAAAATCTATTAATATTTGTTTCATAATAGGAACTTTTATTTTACTCATTAAATCTTGACTAGGTTGTGTTGCTGTTGTCAGTGCTTTTTTTTGTAATAATGGAACGAGACCAGTTGATAATCCTGTAGCAGTTGTAGAGCTACCTCCTCTTTGTTTTTTTCTATTAGTTCTCCTGCGATTAGTTCTCCTACGATTAGTTCTCTTACGAGTTTTTCTTGCACTTTTATTGCGACTAGTTCTATTTTTTTTCCTTCTCATAGATTTTCTTATATTTGTATGTTTACTTTTTCTCTGTCTATTAACAAATCTTTTAGGCATATATATATATATATATTAAATTTATTCTTTATTTTTATATTCTTCTTTTTGAATAATAATATTAGGACTACAAATGTCAATTAAAGCAAATGTAGATGCAGATATTAAACCTATATAGATAGCATGTTCTTGTAATACTCCACATGATGGTATTAATTTAGCTGAAACAGTTGTAACTAAAAACATAATTAGATATTTAAATAAGTTATCAATTTCAATCATATATATTATAATAATATAAGTTAAAAATTATTTAAAAATTTATTGTTCCTTTATATAAAAAATGAGTGAAGATAAAAAAGTTGATTACCTCGAGGTTGATGAAACAATTCCAGGGCAAAATTATGTATGTTTATCTTTTTTATCACCCGAAACCTTAATGCAGAATAAGGAAGCATTTAAGTGTGTTAAATTTTTACAATCTTATTGTAAAGATCAAAAATTAAAGTTTAATGATGTTTATTCTTCATATCAGGATTTTACTTATAAACATGAAGATAAATTACAGAGAGATTTTGATGAACAGAATGATTTCCAAACATCTTTAAGAGGGTTAAAGGTTCGGGGTGTATATGATACACGCAGGGCTGCTGAAGATAGAGCTAAAAAATTATCCACACTTGATAGTGGATTTCATACATTTGTAGGTCAGGTTGGTTATTGGTTGCCTTGGGATCCAAATGCCGATAAAGTAGCAGATGAAGTTTTCCAAAATAGTCAATTAAATGATATGATGGAAAAATATCAGGAAAATAATATTAATAGAGATATGTTTTATGAAGAACAAAAAAGAGAAAAAGTTAAGGCGGCAAAAGAAGAAGTATTAAAAGCCGAAGCCGAAAAGAAAAAATTACAAGAAGAAAAATTAGATGATGTGAGTGATTATTCGGTTTGTTCACCAATTAAGGAAGTTGTAGAAGAAGTAGAAGATTTATCTTCACCAACTCCGGTAGAAGTTAAGAAAGGTTCAGAAGTATCAGAAGATATTAAAGAATCATTGGAAAGTGATGATCCTTGGATGCAAAGAAAAAATGAATAATTTTATAATATTATAATTATATGGAATCTATATTAGTTTTATTAAGTATAGTAATTTTTAGTTTATTTGTTTATGGTTATATTGAAAGAGAATATAATTCTAAAAATATAAAAAAATGTAACATTTTATATGTTCCTATGCATGATAAAGATACAAATGATGAAATGTATACTCATGTATTAGATATGGCACAAAGTAACTTTACAAACCCAAATAATATACCACCTAGAGGTAAATCTATATTAGATGATATTATACCACCATTTAATAGAATTTATGATAATGTTGAAATAGTTGAGGGAAGATAAAAAAAAACTAATTTATACTATATGAGATTAAGTTTATTATTATTAACAATTGGCATATTATTTATTGTAACAGGTTATGCCCATCAAAGATCACCACAATGTAATCCGGGAACAGAAGTTAGAATCGTCCCTAGAAATGTTTATGATCAAATCACTAAAGATTCAACATTATAAATATTATTTACAAATAGATGAATTATATTTCCATATAGTTGATAAACTAATAGAATTATCTTTATTTTCTATAATAATATCACCATATTTATATTGATATTGAGACATCCATGAATGATCACTATATTTAAGATTATGAATAGCAACCTCTATTTCCACTTTTCCAAGTCGTTTTTTTATTCAGTTTTGTTTTAATAATATCATAATCATATTTATACATTTTTTCATTTAATATAAGAAATTTTAATACATGACTAATTAAATAATTTTTACTAATCATATTTAAAATAGCATATTCTAAATCCGGATAATAATCTTCATCTCTTGGTATTCCTAATTCGTGTAATTTTTCCTGACATTTATTTAATTGATTTTTATTCATATATTTAATATTATTCACGATAAATTTGTTTAATAAAAAATAATAATTATTATATCAAATTTATTTACAAACTCTAAAATATACAATTTCACCTGCTGTTTTTGATGATCTTGTTATTTTACAAATATCACCTGGAGAAAGTCTTAATACTTTTGCCATAGGATCGTTTCTTAAGATAACAGGTAATTGATTAATTGTAGCATTACATTTAATTAATATTTCATCAATTTCTTTATGATTACGAATAACTTCATGTTTAGGAACTTTACAATGTTGTGTAATGTCAATTGCTAATAAATCAAGATGAAATAAATGTATATTTTTTAAATGTGTATTATTATATTTTTTTTCATTTAATTTTTCATTTTCACTATGAATAATTTCACTTAATCCCATATTTTTTAATTCGTCCTGTCCTTTAATATATAAATCTTCAATAGATTTATCTAAATTTTCAGAAATTTTATTGTATAATACAACGATTAAACTATCTTCGGGATTAATTATTTCTTCTTTATAAAGTTTATTTAATTTTTCTGCACAAGTTTTATTAATCTTAACGGATGGTTTTCCTAATTCAGGGAAATTATAATAGATAATATGAATACGATGACTTTTAATATATTTATGATTTAATGTAAAATCGCAACCGGAAGCATTTCCAAATTGCATTGGGGAACTAATAGGTTTATTAGTTCTATATAATTTTTCTATTTCATTATCTGAATAATCAATAATAGGAGAAATATCCCATTCATCACTTAAATATTTTTTTAAATTATATCTTGTTTGATTTATTTTACGAATGGTTGAGTTGCTATCCATATTATTATGATAATAATTATATATTAATTTTAAATCAAATTTTAAATTATTTAAAGTTGTAAATGTTTAATAAATTAAATAATGTCTGCTGTCAAAAATATAACTTTTGCTTTATTAAGTAGTTTAATAAGTTATAATTTATATAGAAAATATAAAAATTCACAAGATGAATATAAAATTATTATTTTAAATGAACAGGGTTTCCATGATGAAGTGTTAAAATATTTATATGATAATTATAGTGATCAAATAAATTCATTTAATTATAGCGTTGAAGATATTTATCATTTTAATGAATGGAGATTTAGAAGAAATGAAAAACCTAAAAAATTAAAAACTTATATGCCAAATGAATGTGAAATAGATATTAATTATAAAGATAAAAAAATACATATTTCATTTTTAGTTGTTAAAAATAGTAAAAATGAACCATTTAAAATTTTACATTCACAAGAATGTGGTGGTTCCTATGAAACAATTACAACAAAAATAGAATTAAGATCAAATACTAAAGAAATTTTAACTGAATTTGTTGAGGATGCAAAGGAATGGTGTGATAATATGAAAAAGAGTATTATAACTAATACAAAAGAAACTATGAATATTTATTATTATAAAAGAGATTATTGGACATTAATATCTAAATCTCCCAAGAGATCATTATCAACTGTATATCTTACTAAAGATCAAAAAGAAAATTATATACAAAATATAAATGAATTTTTTTCACATGATACTCGCGATAATTATTTAAAATATGGAATACCATATAAAAGTGTTCAATTAGTTTATGGTCCACCTGGTACAGGAAAAACAAGTTTAATTAAGGGAATTGCTAGTGAATTAGATTGTGATTTATATATTTTACCAATACAAAAAGATATGTTAGATACAAATTTAGTTGATGCATTTACATATATTAATGATAATCAAGAAAATGAAAGAATAATTGTTATTGAAGATATTGATACTTTATTTGATACAGAAAGAAAAGAGGGTGATACAAATAATGGTATTACATTACAGGGATTTTTAAATTGTTTAGATGGATTTACATGTGTTGAGGGAACAATGTTATTTTTAACAGCTAATAAACCCGAAGTATTAGATTATGCTATGGTAAGATCTTGTAGAATTGACAACAAAATAAAATTAGATTATGCTGATAAATATCAAACAAAAAATATGTTTAATGTATTTTTACCTGATCAAAATGATAAATTTAATGAATTTTATAATGAAATTAGACATAAAGAATATACAACAGCAATGTTACAAGAATTTTTATTTTATAATCGCAAATGTGAAAATATTTTAGAATTACTTGATAAATTTAATGATATTATTGAGAAAAATGATCCTAAAAAATTTGAGATATTAAAAGATGAAAATAAGAATTTTTATAGTTAAATTTGTATTAAAAAAATACTATTAATATCAATATCTTGTATAAACAATAATTTTTTATTTTCTTGTATATTGTCTTTTAAATTTTTAAGTGAATCTGTTTGAATGATTTCACACATCATAGTATCATTCATAAATTGTACATCCATTTTATTTTCTTTTTCAGAACACTGAAATAACATGATACCTTTATCTAATTCTGGATTTTCATACATTCCTTCATCATAAATTTTCATTAATTGTTCCATATTCATATGAATAAATTTATTAATATAATCAGGACAAGAATCAGTTTGTATTATATTACTCATTTATCAAAAATATAGATATAAAATATTTTCCTTTAACTTAATAATCAGTTAATGATAACTCAATTGTTCTTTGTAAATCATCTATTTGATTTATTTCACTATTAACACTACGAATAATATTATCTACACTATTAATTATATTTTCACTATTAATATTTTGATAAATCATATTAACATTTTCATCATCTGTTTCTGGTATAATATCATTTATTTCATTAAAAAGATTACCCCATCTAACACCTGTATCTATCAAAGTATTTGTTTCTTTAGGAAATTCTGTTCTACATAATGGACATGTATTATTAGTTTCTAACCAATTTTTTATTCCCGGACAATTTTCATTATTTACATGAAAATAATGAGGATTATCTTTACATGGTAATTTAATACATTTTTCTCCCTTTATGAATGATTCTATACATATACTACATTCACTGTATTTTTCTATGATTTCATCTGTAACATCTATTTCTTCTAAATTATTTATAAATTCACGAGATGTATTATTATTTTCATCAAGATTAATATTTACATTTAATAAATTATCATTCTCAATTAATGATGTAATCATTCTATGTAAAAAACTTTGATTTCCATCAACTATTTGTAGATTAGGAATTATTCCAAAATTTATATTTAATTGGCTCATTTTAATATAATATTATAAAAAATATATTTAAATAATAATCATGTATATATTATTGAAATATTATTGAAATATGAATAAAAATTTATTTAGTTATGGTAAATATATTCACCAAAATTTTGGTAAATTAAATAAAAAAGATAGAATAAATAAAATTAAATATTTTTTAGATAATACAAGGGGTACATATAGTAAATCATTTTATATGATTCCTTATCATCAACAATATGAAAATAGAGATTTTAATAGTAAACAAAATCACAACATAAAAAATATAAATAATTATCAAAAATTTTATGATGAATTTAATCCTTACAAAATTAAGAAATCACATGTATCTCAAAATTTAGCATCATGTATTAGAAATTATTATGATAACATTTATCAACAAAAATAACTACTAATTAATAGATAACCAATAAAACCATAAACTAATGAATATTTAAAATTATTTTTCATTTCTGTATAAATATCTGCCCATGTATCAATTTGTTCTTTAGTATTTAATGAATATAACATTAATGAACTTTTAGGATAAAAATAATAAAATCCAAATTTAACTATATATATAATAAATAAAAATTTACACAGACTAAATTTATCTTTTTTAGATTTTATATAATAAAATAAACCCAGACCTAAACCTAATAATACTCCATATGAGTAAATCATTAATCTTTCTTTCACAATTTTTTGATAAATTATTTTTTGATCTTGATCTAAAAGATTATCAAACTTAATAAATAGATCACTATCTTTTCTTATAGCTATGCTAGCAATACTAGCAATAAGTAATGTAATACCGATTAAACAATATAAATCTTTCATATATATATTATATAAGTAGATTTTAATCCACTTCATCAATTGTTGGTTTATTTTCTGGTACATCTACTGGTACAGATTCAGGCATTTCTGCTGACCCCCCTTCACTATAAACTTTCATCATAATAGGATTTAATTTACCATTTATTTCGGTTGTTTTATTATCATATTCTTCTTTTGTATGTTCATCTTCCATCCATAATTCAGTTTCATTTAATAAATCATTAACCATGGATAATTCTGAATCTTCTAATTTAGATTTAATATTATTATCATTAATTGCAGATTTACTTTGATAAACTAATGCATCTAATTTATTTTTTGATTCAATTTTTTCTTTTTGTAGATTATCTTCATTTTTAAATTTTTCTGCTTCTTCTACCATTTTATCAATATCTTCACTAGATAATCTACCTTTATCATTTTTAATTGTAATATTCTGAATCTTACCACTACCCTTATCTTTTGCTTCTATATTCATAATACCATTTGCATCGACATCAAATGATACCTCTATTTGAGGAACACCTCTTTGTGCTGGAGGAATACCTTCTAATTTAAAATTACCTAATTCATTATTATCTTTTGTTAATGCTCTTTCTCCCTCAAACACCTGAATCATTACAGAATCTTGATTATCTTCATATGTACTAAATGTTTGTGATTTTTTTGTAGGAATAGTTGTATTTCTTTCAATAATTTTTGTCATAACACCACCTGCTGTTTCTATACCAAGTGATAATGGAGCAACATCTAATAACAAAATCTCATCAGCTTTATCATCACCGCTTGTATTGCCGGATAAAATTGCAGCCTGAACTGCAGCACCATATGCTACAGCTTCATCTTGATTAATTCCTTTATTTAATTCTTTACCATTAAAAAAACTACTCAATAATTCTTGTATTTTAGGAATACGAGTAGAACCACCCACTAAAACAATTTCATGAACACTGGATTTAGATACACCTGCATCTTGTAATACCTGAGTAACAGGTTTAATACATTTTTGAAATAAATTCATACATAATGACTCAAATCTAGCTTTTGTAATATTAGTAAAAAAATCAATACCATCATATAATGCTTCAATTTCTACTGAAGCAGTATTACTAGATGATAATGTTCTTTTTGCTCTTTCACATGCAGTTTTTAACCTTCTCATACTTTTTTTGTTATCAGAAATATCCTTTTTATTTTTCCGTTTAAATTCATCAATAAAATATTTCATTAAAATATTATCAAAATCTTCACCACCTAAATGAGTATCACCCGCTGTCGATTTAACCTCAAATACTCCATCATCAATTGACAATAATGATACATCAAATGTTCCTCCACCTAAATCAAAAATTAATACAATCTTTTCATCGCTGTTATTTTTATCTAAACCATATGCGATTGCTGCTGCTGTAGGTTCATTAATAATTCTTAAAACATTTAATCCAGCAATTTTCCCTGCATCCTTTGTTGCCTGTCTCTGTGAATCATTGAAATATGCGGGGACAGTAACAACCGCATCAGTTACAGTTTCACCAATATATGATTCAGCTATTTCTTTCATTTTTATTAATACCATTGATGAAATTTCTTCCGGCTGAAATGTTTTTAATTCTCCTTTATAATTTGCCTGAATTAGTGGTTTACCCGATGGATCAGCTAAAACTTTAAACGGAAAATGATTAATATCTGATTGCACAGATGGATCATCAAACTTGCGACCAATTAATCTTTTTGCATCATAAATTGTATTTTCAGGATTCATCGATGCTTGATTTTTAGCACCATCACCAATTAATCTTTCTGTATCAGTAAATGATACATATGAGGGTGTTGTTCGGTTACCCTGATCATTTGCTATAATTTCACATCGGTTATCTTTCCACCATCCAACACAACTATATGTAGTTCCAAGATCAATTCCTATTGCTACCATTTTATTATCATAATAAAATTATCTTTTAAATGATTTTCTCTTTTTACTATATCTTCTCTTTTTAGATTTTTTACGTTTAGTATTTCTCTTTTTACTATATTTTCTACGTTTAGTATATTTACGCTTTTTAGTATGTTTTCTCTTTTTAGATTTTCTTCTTTTTGATTTTCTTCGTTTAGTAGAAATACCACCACCAACCGCATCACCAAATCCAGGACTATCATCAAAAACACCCCGGGGATTTTCATTAAATACCGTTAAATCATCCCTCCTCCTCCTCCTCCCCGTCATCCTCGCACAAAATCGACCCATACACCCTGGTTCTTCTGCTGGCGCTGCTGCTGGTGCTGGCTGTGCTGCCTGTGCTGGCTGTGCTGCCCCTGGTTCTGTTTCTGCATCTTCATCCGGAATCTCAACCGCTGCTAGTTCTTTCAGATCGGCTAATTCATTCATTTCTCCCCACTCATAATCACTGACACGGAGCAACGCCTGACGAAATTCCGTCATAAACGTATAATTATCCGTTCCCGCCTGCCTTGCTTTCCCCCACGAGTAGAAATGGGCTCCTTCCGCCGTAAGGAAAAATCTGATTATAATATCTTTATCAGATCTAATTCCATAATGCGTTATCTTATCTGAATGATAATCTACATCGGCGTTAACTATTTCAATTCCACCTGCCGCGTCTATTCCAGGCGCATCACCGTCAGGCCAATGATCCGGGTGAGGATTTTTAATATCTGACCCCTCAAGCCTCAATCGCAATCTTTCAATAGCCACTAAATCACGGTTACCATAGGTTTGTTTTTTCTCTTTGCCTTGTATCATATGTTTATGCACTTCTTTGTATAATCCTCTAACTGTTGTGTCATAATCTAATTCAAGTTCGTATCTTCTCCCACCCATTCCTACCGCGATCACCTTTAACAGCTTCTCCTCATCGGTATCCTTTTTGTCTTGATATTTCACCTCTTCTAATAATTCATCTAATAATTTCATTTGTGGACGAATTATTCTTAAAGCTTCCCACCCAACTCTGGAATTATTTTCATTCATTGGCAGGGGCCAACCGGAGCGACTGAGCCAAACAGTCTGGCCAAACAGCTCACGATGAAGAGGTCGTAAGTCTCTGTTGTGTTCGCGCAACTTCGATTCTATATCTAATTCACGCTTCCTTCTTTCTACTATATCTTTGATAATATCCGCATATTCCATTTGTCTTTTATAACTATCATCCCCCGTAAGCAAGTGACGTGCAACCCCTTTCCACATATCCGGATAGCGTGTATCTTCCATATATATATATATATATAATAATTATAAATGAATATCCAAATCACTACAAATGCATGGACTAAAATTATACAGATAATTAAAAAGACTAAAAATCCATATGGATTTTTATATTCTGCCTCAAGTGGGGGGATGTAATGGATTTAATTTTGATTTAGAACCATTAACAAAAGAAAATCATAAAAAATTAAATAATTTAAAATTTATAACTATCTTACAAAATAAAGAATCAAAAGTTTATATAGATCCTTTATCTGAAATATATTTATCTGGAACAACAATTGATTATGTGAAAGAAGATTTCAATAAAAAAATCTATGAAAGTAAATTTGTTTATAATGTTAATAAAAATTTAATGAATACGTGTGGATGTGGTATTTCTTTTTCACCTAAATAGAATTAAGACGATCAAACCATAATTCAATAATTGATTCTAGATTTCGTTTGATATTATATTGATTTTCTGTGAGTGAGATAGGTTCATTATCAATTGTATCACATGAATAACAATGAAGAATCATAATGATAGTGAAAATATCATCTGTATCATTAGCATCAAAATCGCTCCAACGATGAATAGTAAACTTATCTAAATGATTTCTAACTGATTCCTTAATTTTGTTTTCATGTGGATTAATAATAAGATCAAATAGATGATAAATTTCTTTCAGTGAAGTATGATCACATCGCGGAACAAAATAGACTCTACCATATTCATCATGACAATCATCAAAGTAAAGATAACCAATATTTTCTTTAGGTGTCCATTTACCAATAGATTCTCCACCATAAACACATGAAATCATTCTGTATTCGGGTTGAAACATCTCATGAAATTTACTAGTGCCAATCATTGTTTGATAGATAAATGAAATCATATCTATCATATACGAATGATATCTTGAGTTTTTACATGATTCGCGAATAATTTTCAGTTTTTCACTATCAATACCAAATTTATATAACATATTCATAAAATTTTCATCATTACTGTCAAAACCTTCCTCTTCTCCCTCATGATATCCATTATATCTATCATTTAATTCGCGACGATGTTCTTGATCTTTACGGATAATTTCACCATTTTCAGTAATAAACCATGAATAATTTCTCATTTCACGTGGAATGGTTGTAACAATGATTGGTTTCTTTGTAATATTTGAACAGAGATGAAAATAATTCTGGATTACATTTTCATGGAGTGTTTCATCGTGTTCGAGGCGATAATTTGATGCTGGACGACCCTCACCATGTTTCTTGAGTTCACCTGAAAGACATAGAGTTACATCACCCGAACCTGTAGAAGATATATATTCTCTAAATTCTTCAGGAGAAGAGATTGGTGCTCCCATAATGTCAATTATGACTCTGACATTGATTTTTTGAGGGGTCTCGCGACCAAATTTAACCCATTCATATGAAGGATTCATTGTAAATTATTTATTCTTTAATAAAAGAAAATTATCTAAAATCAAATTTGATATTATAATATATTATTAAAGTATCATAAAATGAGAATTCATAAATTATTTCCGCGAATTGATAAAATATCATTTAGATTAAAAGATAATAACTTTCCTCATTGTGGGAGAGATATATGTTATTGTATATATCAATTAAATCTAAATAAAAAAGAAGATAGAAGATATTATAAAGAATGTTATAAAATCTGGTTTAATATTTTTGGTAAAAAATTAAAGTCGCTTTAATAATTTCGCCCATTGAGATGGATCGCTTTCATTTGGGGGCGCATTAAGATATTCCCAATCATAAACTCCTGCAAAATTAGGATATTTTTTTTTAGTTTTAATAATTTCATGAATAGCATTTGGAAATGTTTTAGATGAAAATTGTCCCGATTCCATTCCCATTACAATTTTTTCAGGTGGATAATTATTATCAATTATAGATTTATATGTATCATAAGAAAAAGAACCATAACATTGAGTATTAAACCAGTGAATGTATTTCCCTTGTTTAGAATTATATAATTGTTTATAATTAAATCCTGCCATAGATGAACCATCATTTATCATTGACGGTGCAATTGGTGCCATGGTGATAATAAATTCTTCACCAAAATCATCAATAAGTTTATCAATTAACATTTGTATATTTTCTAATTTAGTATTTTCTTCAATATCTAAGTCGATCCCCTTGATCCAAGATTTTTTAGTGAGTAGTTTTTTTAATAAAGGATAATAAGTATTAAAATCACTAAATAATTCATTATAAGCTAATCCTGCTCCGCCAACCATTAACATAATAGTAGTTCCCCGAACAGATGCCGTATGTGTTTCTAACCATAAATTATTAAATAATGGATCCGTTGGTATATTATCATTAAGATGAATATTTTTAATATTATATTTATCTTTGCCGAAATGAATAGAAGATATGATAATAACATCTATATCTTGTAAATGAGTCATTAATTTATCTAATCCTACAAAAGTTTGATAATAATAAATAGTTTTCATTTATTAAAATATCTTTTTTATTCTTTAAATCTAGTTCATCATAAATTTCTTTATAAATTTTAGATTTAATTTTATTGTATTCATTTTTTAGTTTTATGATATCATTATAGGTTTTTTTGTCAATACCAATAATTTTACAAGTATTAGATTGGATATCCATATTATATTTTTATGAAAAGATAAAAAAATCAAATTTTTATTTATATTAATAATATATAATATGACAAATATGCAAGAACAGAATAATTGTTTTTATTTAGATAGTTCTATAAAACCTGCATCAGATATGTTAAGGAAGTGTGTTGGAAATCAAAATAGTCCATATAGTAAAGATTGTGGTGATAATCCATATAGTCAAGAAACTCAATATGATTTGAAAGATACAGCACGGATGAATGATATTATGATACAAAGGGGCATGATAGATTATTATGTTAATATGAATTATTTTGATAATTCAATAAAAAAAGATTCAGTAAAAAGCAATTCAGTAAAAAGTAAAACTGTAGAAAGTGTTGGTGGTATGGAAGGATTTATTGTCGATGATGGTCCGGGTAAAACAAAAATACAAAATGGCGAATGCCCTGAAGGATTTGCGAAAAAAAATGAAAAATGTATACAGGTGTGCCGGAATTGTATTTATAGAGATAATATGAAAAGTATGCAATATAATGAAGCAGATCCATGTTTCCCTAATGGAGTTTATGATGGCATTGATGGTATGGGTGTTATAAAATGTACTTGTGGTAATAATAATCAGTATTGTTCAAATAATTTCATAAAAAATTTATTTACGAGTGATGGTATGATGTTAATGGGGAATAGTATAATAATGAATACGGGTTTAACAGATTCAGTGAATAATTTATTTGATTTTGGTCAACTTTAAAAATCTTCATCAAGCAATCCATCAATTTCTTCGAGTGTGCGATCATCTTCTTCTTTGATTTGAGAAATTCGGTTTGTAATGACTTCTGTGAATCTCATGATATATGATTCTTTATCACTGAATGGCTTTGATCCGTATTTGAATGAAAGGGTAATTGAGATATGATTTTCATAATCATCTTCTGAGGATGGCGGCCATCCAATAAATTCATAATCAGGCTTTGACTTCACAAACTCTACAATTTGTGAACATTTTCCATTTTCATCAGCCTTAAATTCTTCTGGATTGTCAATTGAGATTCTAGCAGTCATCGCCGTATCACAATCATCTTCATGAATCATGCATTGACCTTTGTGGCGAACAACTTCTTTAATCATTCTTTTGAGACCTTCGCCCTTTTTCCCGATAATCTTTCCAATGAGTCTATCTGGCAAATCAATGACATAATGATGTGTTTTTAGGGGATTTACCCTAAATAATTTTTCTACATGTTTAGTAAGAGTTCTTTTTGCAATTTTTTGCATGATTTTGGATTCAGAGGAAATCTCGGCAATAATTCCATTTTCATGATCTTTAAGGATAATTCTCAATTTCGGTTTCTCTTCATCGATACGTTTTGGTGAAGACTGAATTTTATCATAGAATGACCATGATTCACTAATAACCGTCTTGAGATTTTTTGCTCCCTTGCCAATAATCTTCCCAATATCCCCTTCTTCCGTTCCACACACGATTCCATTGAGACCATTAAGTTCATAGGAGTGAGAGCTCATTTTGTGAGTAATTAAATATCTTTAATAAAAAGAAATTAGTTTAAATCAAATTTATTAAATATAGATATCATATATATGAATAAAATATTCATATATAATTTTATGAATAAAAGATGTTCACGAAAACCATCTAAAGGTTAATCAATATTATATATTGTAGTAGTAAGAGTAGATCAATAAAAACCATCTAAAGGTTAATCAATATTATATATTGTAGTAGTAAAGATATATTTTATTCATAAAAGATGTTCACGAAAACCATCTAAAGGTTAATCAATATTATATATTGTAGTAGTAAAGATATATTTTATTCATAAAAGATGTTCACGAAAACCATCTAAAGGTTAATCAATATTATATATTGTAGTAGTAAAGATAAAAATATCTGTATAAAGTTGTAACAAATTTGATTTGGGGTTATTTGTGTTTATAACCATAATGTTCCATTAGCTCAGTTGGTTAGAGCGCTGTGCTTATGACGCGGAGGTCGTGGGTTCGAGCCCCACATGGAACATTTTGTCACGGTAGCTCAGTATGGTCTAGAGCGCCCGGCTTTTAACCGGGTGGCCGGGGGTTCAAATCCCCCCCGTGATAATACCCGTGTGGTGTAATGGTTATCACACATGGCTTTCATCCATGCGATCCGGGTTCGATTCCCGGCACGGGTATAGATTAACTGGTCTTAAGGCAGTTCGGTATAGAAAATAATATGAGATAATTTTATTATCTGTAATTATTGAAGTATCGTCATACGATAAAGGTGATTATATGAGGGACGATTATAAATAACCATTATCTCTATCATCTGGGCAGTAGTGGTCCGTTGGTATAGTGATAAAATTGTCACGGTAGCTCAGCCTGGTCCAGAGCGCCCGGCTTTTAACCGGGTGGTCGGGGGTTCAAATCCCCCTCGTGATAAAGACTTGTCCGTCTATAAATGACTTTTGTCACGGTAGCTCAGCATGGTCCAGAGCGCCCGGCTTTTAACCGGGTGGTCGGGGGTTCAAATCCCCCTCGTGATACTTTCCTCTATAGCTCAGCCGGCAGAGCACCCGGCTGTTAACCGGTAGGTCGTTGGTTCGAGCCCAACTGGAGGAGAAGATTAATTACCTTAAGTAATTCGGTAAGAAAAAGTATCTTATCGTGATAGTATGCTAGGGTTCCCGAGTATGGTCAAAGGGGAGCGACTTAAGATCGCTTGCGAAACGCTTCGTGGGTTCAAATCCCACCTCTAGCAAATTCCTTATGGGAAATAAGTCCGTGTGGCGCAACTGGATAGCGCGTCAGACTTCTAATCTGAAGGTTGCGGGTTCGAGTCCCGCCATGGATACATGCTCATTTGAGCATTTAGGTAGCGTTCCCGAGCGGTCAAAGGGGAGAGACTCAAGATCTCTTGCAATATGCTTCGTGGGTTCGAATCCCACCGCTATCATTTTTTTTTATAATGGTCTCCCACCAACAATAGAAGAAGGGCACCAGGATTAGCAGAACAAGAAGCAGGACGAGAACAACGAGAATTAAAGGAAGCAATGGGATTATCCAAAATTGGATACAATATTTTCTTCTGAGGGGGTGCCACCCAGAACAAGATCAATATCACCAATGAGAATACCTAAATCGGCAGTTGATAGCGATAGCGATAGCGATGGGTTTTAATATTTTTTTAAGTTTATTTACTCAATAATAAATATATTTTTTTGTTCAATCTTTTTAATATTCATCACCGAATTAATATTATAATTACAATACCCATTTTTCTACCATATCATATATTCTATCTCTGTGAACATATAACCAATGATTAGTTATACTATTCTCTATATTCTCACTTAAATTATTTCTTTCATCCCCTCCTATATTTTGTTTTTGTTTATATATTTCTTTCAACATCGGCTTTTCCCCAGTTCCATTTAAAAACTCTTTAAACTTTTCGTATTCTATTTTATCTTTAGTTTCTTCGGGTAATTTCCAATCAATATATAAGTCCATAAATGCCACCACATAATGCTTATTCTCCAATTGTCGTATTGATCTTTTATATATTTTTTTGTTCTTAATATCTAAATCTTTATATACCCAGTATTCACCTTTAGATATATTTTCTTTTCTTTTCCTATCTAGTGTATTATTTTCATAGAATAATTCGTTATCATACATTTTCATAGTTGGTATTAATAATATATCTGCCCCTTTTATTATTTTTCTTATATCTAAGTTTATAGATAATTCTCTTTTACTTTTTGGTATATTGTAGGGTGATTTATAATTACCATATGATAAACACATTATTAACCATACTATACCTTTAAAGATATCTGTAATATTTAAACATAACTTACTATAACTTGAGCTCCATTTTTCACCTTTGCTCATTTTATATTCGTGTAAAAATTCACAGTCTACATTATTACATACATCTATCCCAAATAGTGATCCTACACCCAATTTATTCATACCATTACTATCAATAATCTGCTTTTTTTTCTTCTCCAAATCATTAATATATTTTAAACTTTTTTTCATCCCCCTCGCATTATTTTCTTGTTCATATTTTTCATATCTTTTTTTTTCAATTAATATCCTTCTATCAGCTTTCTTTAAAGCAAATCTCATATCGCCTTCTTTATCATCTTCCAACATATATGATATAAAAAAAAGATACATTTTCTCTAGAGGATTTAATTTATCAAACGCTTTTTCTGCAATTGAAGAGTTCAATATACTGATTGTCATGCACAAACTATTACATGATAGCTCTTTCACCATATCTTTAGATTTTAATACTTTCCATCCTTTCTTAAAGCCCTCATTAAGATAAGGGTATAAAACATAATCTTCATTTGTAAACTCATATGTAAAATTACCATTCATATTTGATAATGCTAGATTAATCAGGTCTATATATTTTTTTGCCTCTCTGTTTATTTTATGAGTTCTTCTTTTTTTTTGTCTTTTATTTTTCGATAAACGTTTAGATTTCCCCATTATATTAATACATATAAAAAATATTTATTAAGGTGTAATAGTTAGCACTTTGGACGACTCTGAATCCAGTGATCCGGCATTTACTGAAAATCCCGGCGAGACTTATATTTTTTTTTATATTTTACTATTATAATTATGGGAACAGAAATTCCAATAAATTTAGATACCTTTAACAAAAGTATTATAATAATATTTACAATTATAATATTGATATTGATAGGATTCAATAATAATGATCTTAATAATAAAGATCAAAGGGCAGATGATGTAAATACGGGTGATTCAGAGGATTCAGATGATAATATAGGTGGTTTTAATCTGTTACGAAATTTTATTTCTACTTATTATCCAGTTTTTTTAGGTTTATTATTATTATTATTAAGTAATACATTTAAAGATGGAGGTTATGGTAGTTTATTCTTTTTAGTAATATTAGTTAGTTATTTATCATCATATTCATTATCACAAGGGATGTTATATTATAATACCGAAGAGGGTACAGATAAAAAAACAGATGAATGTTCTATTGAATTATCTAAATCAAATATGTTTGAAACAAAAGAAATTACATTTTTTAGATTTATATATTTTACAACTCTTATAATTATTTGTATTTGTATGTCGTCTATTAAAGGTAAAGATGATTATTATTCATTTTTAACGCCATATGTATTTTTAATTCCGTTTATTTTCCCTATTATAACAGAAGTATTATCATTTATAGTTAACCAAATACACACCGATATTGGAAAAGATGAAGTAGTAGCTATTATTAAACCGGAACAATTATTGATTAAGTTCATGAGAGGTAAACATACTGGAATTAATACTAATAATGATAGTGAACCAGAGTTTAAAGATAGGAATTGGTTTATTACAACCGGAAAAGATGATGATGAAAATGAAAAGGGTATAGCATTTATAAATTCACATTTAATATATTCAATGTTATTTTATGGTATGTTAATGTGGTATGTATTAATTTATAGTTATAATATGCCATTCGCAAATACAGATAAATCATCAACACCATTAACAATTGCAATTACCATTATGTTAGGATATCCTATATTTATGAAATATATATTTATACAAGAATGTTCTATTGATAATATGTCCGATAATTTACCAGATGGTAAATATAATCCAGATAATAATGATAACGAAGGAATAAATGATTATAAAGATAGATTATATCGTAAAAATGAATTATTCTGTCAAATAGAAAAATATGGTGGAATACAATTATTATTATGTTTATCATTATTAATATTAATTACAACAAATACCAATTTAGGAAGAGATAAATTATTAGTATTAATAACAATGACACTATTAACATACGGATTAAGTCAGTCGTTTTATTCAATTGAGAAAAAACATGATTAAATTTTTACTAATTGAGTATTTTTATTACCAACTAAAGTTATTAATTTCTTTTTTAATAAAATATTTTCATTTAAAATATTACCAGAATCTAATTCTTTTAATTCATAATTTAGTATTTTGTCTTCTAAATTATTTATTTTTATTTTTAATTTTTTAGTTTCTTGATTACTCTCTATATCATTTTTATATTTTTCTATTTCTTTTTTATGTTTTTTTACTAACTCTAATATTTTTTTTTTTAATACAATATTTTCATCTAATATTTCCATGTTCTCTGTATCTTTTATTTTAAATAATTCTAATTCTACATTTAATGAATCATTATCTTCCTTTAAATGTATTATATTATCTATTTCATTTTTTAAATCGCTAATTTGAGAATTTAAAATGTCAATTTGTGTATTTAAACCTTCTATTTCTTTATCCTTTTTTTCTATTATTTCATCCTTTTCATAGATTACTCTTAATTTTTTTTTTAATGACTGAATTTCATCATTTAATGAATTTATTCGGGAATTATTTGTTTCAAAATTTGTTTTTAAATTTACAAATTGTCTTGGTTTATTATCCACAATCGGTAATTTTGTTTTTTCTAAATAATTATCAACTTTATAATCTAAATTTTTATTTTCTTTTACAGGGAAAGAATTATATGCCATCCGTGTAATATCATTTCTATCATTTAAATTTTTTGTATCATCTTTCTTTATAGAATTTAAAAAATAATTATTCATTAATTAAATTTTATAATATAATTATTTATTGATTTAAACAATTAACTAATAATTATATTATGAATATTTATGAAAAAAAATATACCAAAAGCTATTCGCGAACAAGTTTGGTTAAATATGATCGGGAAAAAATATGAATCAAAATGTTATATATCTTGGTGTAAAAATACCATGGATGTATTTAATTTTCATGTAGGACATGATTTACCTGAATCTAAAGGAGGAACATTAGATATTAATAATTTAAAACCAATCTGCGCTAGATGTAACCTTTCTATGAGCGACAATTATACAATAAGTGAATGGAATGATTTATCTGAAAATAAAAATAAAAAAAAATGTTCATTTAAATGCTGGTAGTTTAATTATAATATTTTCTTCAAAGTTTTTGTTGAATCATCTAATGATGATTTGTTTTTTTTCTTATCACTTTTCTTTTTTTTTGAAATATTCGCTTTTACTTTTTTAGGAGTTCTTTTAATAGAATATATTGGTATTGATTCATCTAAACTTTCATCCCTTTTATATTTATTAAATGAAACCTTATTCTTTTTCATTAATTCTTCATATTCTTTATTTTTCTTTCTTAATAATTCTATCTCTTTATCCTTTTCACCCGTTTTTAATAATTTATTCCTTTCATGATCTTTTTTTGAAATATCATACATTTTCTTTTTCATTAATTCAATATTACGTTTTTCATCTAATAATTTACTATTCAATTTATTTTCTTCAATCATTTTATTTCTCTCTATTTCTTTTTCTATTAACAGTTTTAATGATTTGACCTGTTTATTTTTCAAATATAAAGAATTTTTAATATAATTCAATTCTTTTTGTTTTCTTTCATAATCTCTTAATCTTTTTTGTCTCTCCTCACTTTCTAGACCATTTCTTTCTAGTTTATAATTTCTTAAATCCTCATTTAATTGTAATATTAATTTTTCATTCCTTTGTTTATCAATTATTAAAGAATCCAATTCATTTTGTAATTTATCTACATCTACACTTTCATCTCTTTTTATTTCTTCTTTTTTTATTTTAATTTTTTCTATTGATTTTTTATTTGATATACTTATAACTGTCCCATTTTTCAATTTTATAATATAATCACCCGAAGGTGTAATTCCAACTAATTCACCAATATTGCCATTACTTAATTTTACATTATCACCCTTTTTTATTTCACCATCTATTATTCTAATATCACTTGAATTTATTTCAATAATGGTTCCATCTTCTAATTTTATTATATATTTACCATCACTTGTTATACCTATTATTTCTCCCATCTTATTTTTTGATATAATTAATACATTATCACTAATATTAAATTTACTCTTTTCTTTTTCTTTTTCTTTTTCTTTTTCTTTATATAATTTCAAATCAGATTCTTTTATAGTGATAATACTACCATCTCTTTTCTTTACTTGATATTGTTTGTTATCCATTATTTTTATAATTTTACCAATGCTATTATCCGGTAGTGATACAATATCACCAACTTTAAATTTATTCTTACCTTTAGATATAGTTTTTGACTCACTTTTTTTACCCTCAATTCTCTCCTGTTTTTTTGATGAATCACTTGAATCACTACTACCTTTATTCCTTTCACCCTTTGTTATTTCCTTTTTATCATTTGTTTTCCTAAATTTCATTACATTATTATATAAATTACCCAATGTATCCGGCATATATCGTTGTAATAAACTTAATTTCTCTTTTCTAAATTTATTTATTTTACTTATATTACTATCATGTATTCTTTTATTTTTATAAAATATTCTTAATACATATCTTAATTTTAATTTATTTATAATATAATCAATGTGAGGAACTTTTATATTTTCAGGTTTTACCCAAAAACTTCTATTTTCGGGATTATATGGACACATATTTGTATTTTTAAAAAATATATTATCACATTTCATATTCGAATTCTTTTTTATTGAACTTAAACTATTATCAAACTCAATAGTACTAGACTTTTCTATCATAGATTTTAAAATATTGTGTATTTGACTTTTAGTACACAGATTATTCACACTATCATTATCATATGAGAAAAATAAAGAATTTAAAATATTTATTACATCAACCGTATATTTCATTATATCAACATAATCTTCAAAAGTCACGATTTTTACCTTTTCCTCAAAAAAATAAGAATGAATAATCGCTCTAATATATATATTATGATCAAGGTCGTGGCTGTCTATTTTTAAAGAATACATTTCAAATATTTTTAATAAATTATCAATCGTTTTTACTTTAATTATCTTGTATCTATATAAAATAGATGAATAAATATACCTAATGATATTAATATAAGCTTTATATGATGACATACCAGCCATATATAAAACTCTAATATTACTTAATTCAGTTACATAGTTATGCTCAATATAAGTCGGGTATATTTGACCAGTACCCCTGTTTGGATTTCCTACCATAACATCGACCTTCTTATTGGAGTTCGCGTCCACGCGCCACATATATGGGCGATAGTTGGCAAATGCAGAGTCATTCATCCTTCGCCATCGGGGCGCGTTCGCCGCCTGCCACGTCGGTATCAGAGGGCCATAACCTTTACCTTGTAAAATACTATATAGTATCTTGTTCTCATGCATCTCCCGTCTTATAAAATCTGCATAGTTATTATCATTATTAAATATGTACGTACTCCCTCCCCGCCCCCCCCCAATGCCTTTGTAGTCCCATTCAAGATGAATGACAATTGGTACATCTCCCAATATTTCAGATATGATAATCTTAATAATAGCATCTCCGTCATCAAACGCGAGTTCTCTCTCACCAGGATTTGCTGCACGACCCGGATCACCGTGTTTCACACTCACTATAGGCCCTCGCGCAAGCGCCAATGGTGGAATTGACTCCAAAATTCTTACAGTCTCAGGTGGAATATCATCAAATTTGTAATATTTATCATTATATTTTATAATTATTTTGTTATTGACCAAAGTTACATTCTCCACATCATTATAGTCGATCATACGGAACCCGTACAAATCCTCTCCGGCGTCTATAAGTCTTTCTATAGCAGAATTTCCTTCTCCAAAATTATTTTTAACATTATTTTCATCAGTCGTTTCATCAACATTCTCAATATATTTCATCACATGTGAATCTACTATATTTTTATAGTTGTCATTATCTCTTACAATATTTGTATCTACAAATTTATATGGATAATTATTATGATCTATATTAAATTTAATATAAAATCCAAGAGACCGGTATTCGCTCGACTCCATTTTGGCAGGGCGCAATCCGCGCCATCCCCAACCAGGTGGTGGCTGCCTCGCGTCTGTCAAGAATTTCTGTGATTCAGGGGAAATCATCTTGGCATCAAGAGATATAATAATATGATACGGCTTCACTATCTGATCCGGGTGCTCATCCCCTATAGTTTTTATAGACACATCAAAAGCACCTATATTATCTATTATAACTTCATTATTTAACTCTAATACATCTATTCCTTCTCTAAAATCATAATTTTTTAATTTAGTTTTGATAACTATATCATTTAGTGCACGATTAACTGCTCCGCGGAACCAGATTGGAAAATAATCATTTTGCCCATCATCCCATGCCTGTGTACCATCTTCTGTTAAATAATTACACTCCATCAATGTAAATGCTATATCATTTACTACTTTCGTTCCAATATTAATATTTTCTATTTTTATATCATTTTCATTTAAATTATTTTCATTAAAAATACTATCACTATCTAATCTATAATTTATATCATTAACGGGTAATAATGGTAGTAAATTTAATAAATAATCTTTTGCATCTTGATTTATACCTCCTCTCTCTAATAAAGTTTTTGAATAAAAATAATATGGAGTATAATAATTATCAATATATTCTTTCTCGGATGGACCATACAAAAAATAAGTATATAATGAACCAAAATATTGTCTTGTAAAATCTTTAAATATATCATCTAAACCCGAAATATTATCATACATTGATAATTCTTCATCTACAATTACATTTTTTTCTTTTTTAGAGGAATTATCAGTATTATCATTTGTTTTTGCTATTTTTTTTGATTCTTCTTCTATTTTTGATACTACTTTATTTATATTTCCATAAAATGAACTATAATTATCTATTATATATTTTATTATTTGTAAAGCAATATTAATATCATTTTGATTTGTTATACCATTTTCATAAAGACCTAGTATTATAAATGAATCAGATATATTTTCACCAATATAAATTCCCTTAGGCTCTAAATAATATAATACAACTTGTTGAGCGTATTTTCTGTATTTTTCTCCAGGGATAGTTCTCTGTGTTGATACTTGTAAATTAGATCTCTTTGGGGACTCAATTATAAAATGATTGATCCTACCGGCCGCCGCTTCCCTTATGGCTTGGTCAACCTCTTGCGGAGATGATGTTGCTCTCTGTATATTACCCACCATTGCCCCTCCCTTTTGTTTTCTACCACCCCCCGTCGCCGGCACGTCGAATTCCAGCTTTTGCACGTGAGGCGAGAATGACACCTGCGCTCCCCCGACAAACACATCGGGGGACGGCATTCTCGCGGGTTCGGCGGGTTTTATATATATATCAATAAGCTTACGAGCTATATTTACGCCCTGATCCTTGGTGAATCTAAATCTCGCGGCAAATCCGACAATGTCATTAGTGTACCCTTCCAGGTTGCCCCCCAACGCTAGGATGATCCCTTTTTTGAGAAGGGCAGGTTGTTCTGTCGCTATCTGTGTGTACATTTCTGTCAGTTTTTTTTCGTTAGAGCGCATGTCACTATTAAATTCTGCTGGGACCTCCTGATTTTTTTCATATGAAGTAATTACAAATGTTTCGAGAGTTATTTCTTCTGCTTCATTAAGTGGTTGTAAAGGAATTTTTAGATGATCGCATATATATTTTGCATCTTCGCTCCCGTCCGCCCACTGTCCCTGGAGTCCATCGCCCCATCCTTTAGTCACAAAGATTTGTTGTAAGTATTCCAAATCCGTATCATCGCACATCTCCCCACTCAGAGGCAATTTTGATTTATTTAAAAATCTATCGTTTTCCTTATCTTTGGTTAATTCTTCATACCATGTATCTATATGATTTATAGACATTAATTTTTTTTCAGTCTGTAAATTAGGTGGACGGTACAGTAGCTGCCTCCATTCGGTGGGTGTGAGAATATCACTACCTTTTTCAGGTGGAGACGGAGTCCTCGGTGGACTACCAGGCATCAGTACCGATTCGCCGTGAAATTTCGGTGCTTCGTCGATCCGTATCAATTTGACTACATCATCATGATGTGTTTGTGCTGCCTGTAACTCCTGATCTGCCTCCCGAAGTTGAGACTGGCTGACTAGATCTTGACCTTTACCCACAGCTTGTTGATTTTTCTTCGCTAACAAATCGGCTCGTTTCTTTTGGGCGTTTTGAACACGCAGCTTCGCATCATTAAGAGATTCAGCGACTTTCAGCGGGCCCAAGCCCGGAACTGGAGCACCAGCATGTGCTTTTTTTGGGGGTAATTGAGGTCCTCTCATTTGATTAACCATCTGCCCTTGAGCAACTCCGCCAACCCCGGCAGGATTATTTATATCATTATCAATTTTTTCTAGAACATTTAAAGAATAATGGTTCAAAAATATAGAATCAGATATTAAATCATAATATCTTGAAGGATCATCAATATTACCTACGGGTAATAAAAAATCATAAAATTGTGGAATAATTATTCTTAAATCGGTTGGCGTATTTGATAATCCGGTTATTTTTCTATCAAATTCTTGATAAATTTCATCCTTATTCATTCCATAAAATTTATTTAAAATATCATCAATAGTTGTATCATCATAACTAATTTGTACTTGTTTTAGGTTAGCTTTAAGATCATTTAATGCTTTAATAAAAGTTGTTGTATTTTGTAATCCACTTATTCCTTCTTCTATATTAGAATCATATAAATTATCAACATTAGTTACATAATTAGATTTAATAGGCATAAGGTAAGTTGCTAATTGTTTTTTTATTAATTGAATATAATTATCTCTTAATTTCATCCATCTATTTTTAATATTTTTAGAATCCGGATTTGCCACTTGTCCTTGATTACCAGATACATTTATTTTTGATTTAGATATTTCTATGAATTTATTAATAATAGTTTCTTCATTATCTCTATCACCGGATGACTGCGATCTCGATGTTCTTTCGCGCATTCTATTATTTATGATTCCAAGTAAATTAGTATTTTCTAATAATCCAATAGTATCTTTTTCATTATCTTTTAATTTTACTAATCCTAAATTATTAATATCAATATTATCCATTATTTGATTATAACCGAAATAATTTGATACATATTCTTTACAATCTTCAACTATTCCATAATTCTCATCATTTGATTTATAATTTTTATAAGCTAATCCTACAACCATAGCACCAATCAATCCTGTACTTAAACCAACTGAAGTTCCTAATATCCCAGAAATAGTTGCAGTAGCGGCTGGTGATTTTGATAGTTTAGATGTACCGGTTAATAAATAATTGAGTTTAGAAGTAATATTAGTTGTAAATGATTCATTTTCAATCATATAATCATATCTTTGTTTTGAAATATCATTAAAAATAACATCTTTAGTTCTTATTAATGGTTTTGGGTATACATTTATATAATCATTATTTTCACTTAATTTATATATTGATGATGTAAGTTTGTAATGATTTTCATCATAGTTATTATCGGTATCCTGTGTATATCTTTTTTTTGTTATAGTATCATCTCTAATGAAATTCTCCATATGTATCAATATAGAATAGGTTTTGGCTTCTTTAAATTTTAAAACTTCAACTAAATGAAAATAAGATTTTTCTGTATTACTTAAACGTGATTTTAATACATTATTAGAATCAGATAGTTTATGTCTAAATTCTAATATAAAAAATTTACTTTCAGTTATTCCTTCTTCAAAATATACTGATAATGAATCATTTACATCTTTAGTAAATGTTTTGAGATTACATTTTTTCCATGCATCCCCCTCGGTATGCGTCCAACGCCCCCCTGCCCCACCCCCCACCCGCCACGTGCCGACGTTGGCAGCGTCGCTCGGACATTTCTCAGGGTTTGATTTATAATCATTAGATACAGGGAATCCATTGGGTTTATTAATATCAAATTTTTTTTCTTCAAAAAGAGGATAACCTATTTTCCAATTATTTTTCATTAAGTTTATAAATTTAAGATAATCAAGTTCTTTATTATCAAAATTATGTATTTTTATATCATAGTCTTTTAACTCTTTAGTTTTTTGATTTTTTCCCTTTTTAATCAAATTAGAATTTTCTTTATTTAATAATACTTTAAATATATTTCCTGTATTTATATAATCATCGAATTCTTCCCACTCAGGATAATCACATCTAGATTCATTATTAACTCCATTTTCTAGATTTTCTAATAGTAGATTTTTTAATAAATTAGAAACAGAATATATAGAATTTAATTCATTTATTTCTTTTTTGCAATCAAAATAATATATTGGTAGTTTTGTAATTGTTAAATTAATAAATCTTTTTATGATTTCCATACTTTCTTTTGATTTTGTAATACTATATTTAGAACCAGAATAATCACCCCTTAATCCTCCCCAGTAATACTCGCTATATATATTTGCCCCAGCGGATCTCACTCGTTTATTTTCATTGTTCGTTAAATCATCGGATATCGATCCCGCATATACGTGAAAGTTTTCCGCTGAAGAGATATCCGGGATAACACGTTTCAAATCTATTATTCTCCATTGCCCATCCACCGGATGATTCACTACTGCCCCGCTGTACACCGAATAGCTGTTTCGGCGGGTTAACGTACTTACAAAAGTATATGGAATTTTTAAATTTATATTTTCTAATTTAGTCTTTTCTTCACGGTTAGTCGGGGCACGGTACAATTCAACTAAATTAGCATTCGCAGCGTCGGCTAACTTTTTCCACCCAGTCCAAGTATATACTAAATATAAAAATGGAATAAATTTAATATTAGATATACCATGATAAAAATTTTGATTTGTCCCGTTTGTTAAATGGATTACTTCATTATCATTTATTTTATACTTATCAAAATCACAATTATTAAATAATTTATCAATAATATTTTCACCATCATTTTCAAACCAGCTATGATTTTCAATTGAAAATGGACCAGAACATTTACCTTTTTCTCTTTCAATAGTTGAATTATTTCCGGTATATGTTTTACCTGTATAAACATTAATTTTAGGTCTCATCGCATTCGCAACTTCTGGCGTTATCTTCTGTCTGTGGTCGGTGGGGGCGCCGCCCGGCATGGCTTCGACCAGATTTTCATTTTTTTGCATTACGTTTTCCGTATTAATTTCAACTTCTTCACCTAAATATTCATTCATATCTATATTTTTTAAATTGATTTTTCCTGTATAAGAATAATCACCCTCAAGGTGTATTTGTGATAAATTAATTAATTGTATTATTGAACCATTTAAATTTTGTATAATACTTTGACATGATTGTTGAAAATCTTTAATTTTAATATCATCATCTTCAATAGTATCAATTATCTCATCAACATATTCTTTAAGTTCGCTCCTTGATTTTTTATCAGAATCTTTATCAGATAGTAATTTAATTGCTTTTATTTCAGTTTTTAATGAATTTAAATAAATTCCACTATCCATATTATTAATATTATTATATATATTATTTATTTATTGAAACTTAATCTTACTTTAATCTTATCTAATATTTTATAATTATTATCAAGTTCTATATATATTTTTTTATCCTTAAACTCCTCATATAAAGGATCAAAATCATTTAAATTTTCTGGATAATTATAAATTAATAATTGTATTTTATTTTTTAAAGTTTTTGTTTTTGCAATCATATTATTTTCTCTATGAATAATTAATTCTTTATTCTCAATATGTATATCTAATTTTAAATTAATTAATAATTTATGTAATTCTATAAATAAGTTTTTAAATTTATCATTAAAATTATTAGATAAAATAAATTCATCAATATTAAAATTAGTAATAATATTATTTTTACTTTTAATTTCTTCAACTAATCCTAAAATTTTAGAAAATGTATATTCAGAATTTAATAATAAATCAAATGCATCTCTTTCTAACATGTCAATCATATGATTATTTTTTAATCTATATTCATGAATATGTTTTTTTAATTTTATTATATATTCATTATTTTTACGATAATCATCTAATGAATCTATTAAATTTTTATAAATTTCATCACTTTGATAATTTTCATATAATAACATATTATCTTTTTCTAATATTTTATTATTTAATAAAGCAATCATTAATTCTGTAGCAAGAATACATCCGTGACCATTAAATCCTGTATTCGAAATATAAATAATTAATGTATCATTATTAATAATTTCCCATTCTAAATTTTTCTTACCAACAATACCAGATGTATTTGATATAAATATTCCTAATTTAATACCTGTTGTATCTAAATCATTATAAAATTTTTTTAATTGATCTCGATTAACATTTGTATCATAACTTTTAAATTCATATAATATTTCTCCATATGATGACTTACATCTACAATCTCCTTCATGACCAACATGAGCAACATCTGTAAATTCCCATTCTGGATATTGCTGAATTAATCTTTGAATACATAAATTTTCACTTAATCTTCCTTTCCTTGATGAATTTGTTCTTATATGTAATAATGCATCTAATTTATCATCTATCATATTTATTTTATCCCGATTATCATCTGTTGATTCAGTAATAATTTCACGAATAGGTTCTAAATAACTATTACAATTCATATTAACTTCACTCATTTGTATACTTTTTAATCCAATCGTTATTGCGGTCCTTAATAAATCATCTTTTTTTTCAGTGAATTGATCTAGATATTTTATATCTTCATCATTATATAAATCTAAATTTATATTCATTTTATCTATGAATATTACATAAGTTAAGTTTAAATAAGAAATATAAATTTTATAAATATAATAATGAAAGATTTATATAGTATTTTAGATATCTCTAAATCTGCAAATGATAATGAAATTAAAAAAGCATATAAAAAACAAGCATTTAAATATCATCCAGATAGAAATAAATCTAGTGATGCTGAAATTATGTTTAAAGATATTACAGAAGCATATGAAATTTTAATGAATACCGATAAAAGAAGATTATATGATAATTTTGGTTATGAATCTATATCCGGTGATATACCAGTTATTAATCCTATGGAATTATTTCAATCATTATTTAATGTTGATTTTTCTGGAGTTGGTGAATCCATGAATAGTAATATTTTTGTTTTTTCAGATTTATCATCAACACCATTTGGACCATTAGTTAATAAAATGACTTATAATTTAGAATGTACTATTGAAGAATTATATAATGGAACACAAAAAGAATTTTCTGTATCTCATATGACTAAAAAAGGAAAAAAAAATACAAAATATATTATTAATGTCAAAAAAGGATCAAAAAAGGGTGATAATATATTAGTTAAAGAAGGTGGGAATTATATTTCCCAATTAAATATTACTGAAGATTTAGTTATCCAAATCACTGAAAAAGAAAATAAAAGATACAAAAGAATTGATAATGATTTATATATTACAGAAGATATTACTTTATCTGAAGCATTAACTGGATTTATTTTATATATAGATCATTTAAGTGGTTCATTACAAATTAAATTTAATACTATTATAAAACCAAACCAAATGTATCAAGTATTTGGTAAAGGTATGCCCATTAAACATGATAATAAATCATTAACCGATGGTAATGATATAGATTTTGGTAATCTAATAATAGATTTAAATATAGTTTTCCCAGAAACTCTTAATGATAAACAAATTAAATATTTAAGACAATTATTAATTCACTTTGATAGAAAGGAAAATGATGGAATATTAGTTGATGCATACTATTTTAAAGAACGAGAAGAAGTAGCAAAAGAATTTATTAATGAAGAAGAACCCAGTGGATGTGCTCAACAATAAATAATTTAAATACATCTTAAATTATGAATAATTATGAATAACGTTTTATATATCTTAAAAGTATTTATTTATACAGGTGGTATTCCTATAGTATTCTTACCTTTAATATTAAAACTTATTGACTATCTCGGTAAAAGATTTTTAAAATAACTAAATTTGATTTTATAATGAATTGATCAATTCAGTATAAAATGGATTTCCTAAAAGATTTAATAAAAATTAATAATGAAATATATTTAGAAAAAATAGCAAAAGAAAAATATTTAGATGAAGATGAAACTATTTTATTTATAAATAAATATAATAAAAGTAATAATAGATTATTTAAATCTCATAAAAAATATATTATCGATGAATATAAAGAAAAAATAAATAAATATCGCGTATAAAAATGAATATAAAAATATAAATTTATAGTGAATAGGAATATTATTATATAGAATATTATGTTGTTAAACCTATTCACCGGTGGTCACAACCATTAATGGTGAAAAAAATAAATATGAGATATAATCTCTATTAATTTATACTACATGATAAAAACAACTTTATGAAATGAATGTCTTTATTTGACAATGTAAAATGTTTTTATTGGTTTTTGTATAAAATAAGTTTTTAAGGTAATTTTTCGTGTTTAATTATAAAAAATAATTAAATGTATAAGTATAAATATATGGAAAGTAATTTTTCTTTTGTTAATGATTTTGTAAAAAGTAATAATAATAATCAATGTAATATTTTTGGTGAATCTAATAATTTTGGAAATTATTTTCAGCAATGTTCTGCTGATCAACAAAGTGCTTTATGGGGATCAAATAAACCAGTTTCAGATAATTGTATGAAACCTCAAGAAGGAACTCCTTGTCATAGTATTTGGAATAATCAAACAAGAAGAAAGGGGGTTGCTCAAGATAATCGTAAATAATGATTTATATAATAAATTTAAAGTAATTCACTATAATAATTATATTTATTTTTTAATAAGTTGTTCATAGTATATATTTCACCTTGTTGATCTAATATAAGTTTACTGCAAAAATCCATTAAATATGGATGATTTGTATATAATAATAATCTTTTTGACATATCAACCGCAACTTGATGATGAGGTATCATATGTCTTAAATATGATTCATCTGTAACCTCCATTCCTACCATATGTTTCATATGATCGTCCGGTTTAAAGAATAAAGGATTACAATCACCATCACTAGATTTTGACATAGTTGGTTCATAAAGATCCATTTTAGTTTTAAATTCATCTATTTTTCCTTTAATATCATCAAATATAGTATTACTTAATTTATTTTTCATTATAGTCATTTCCCATATTTCATAACCTTGTTTGCGAATAATATCTCTACATAAATGTAACATAACTGGATTTTTCGTTTTAGGAATTAACATATTACTCATATCAATTGCAACTTGATGATGAGGTATCATGTGAACTAAATAATCTATATCAGATAACATATCGGTACAAGGATTTCCATTACTAAAACCATGATCCATTTTACTATGATCCATTTTACTATGATCCATCTTATCATGATCCATCTTATCATGATCCATTTTACTATGGTCCATTTTACTATGATTTATTTGATTATAATTTATTTTATAATGATTCATATTGCTATTATATATATATTTAAAAATAGAATATAAATATATATAAATTATTTATAAATGTCTATGAAATGTAAATATATTACAACTGATAAATTAAGTATTGATAGAATAAGTTTTATAGATTATGAATGTGATGATATGAGTATTACAAATAGTAATGATAAATCATATAGTGAAAGTAATACTTTAGATAAAGATGATCCTTGTTTTGGATATATTCAGGTAAATTATTTAGAGAATCCATTTGTTTATGTAACAACGCCACCATTAAAATGTTTATTTGGTATTCAAAATAATAATAATAATTTTCATATGAATTTACAATTTACAAATTTAGAAGAAGATAATAAAGTTAAAAGTTTTTTTAATTTTATACAAAATATAGAATTTATGTGTATGAAACATTTAGGATTAAATGAAGAAGATGGAGATAGATTTATGTCTCAAATTAAATATGATAAAAAAGGATTATATGAACCTAATTTAGCAGTAAAATTACCATTTCATTATAATAAATTTATTACTGAATTATATTCTGAAAATTCATCAATTATTAATATATTTACAATTAAAAATTTTCAGTTAATGGAATGTGATTTATATATAGATAAAGTATGGCGAATGAATGATAAATTTTATTTAAAATGGAAATGTAAAGTCATACATGTTTTATAAATTTGATTTAATACTTATTATTATTTTAATAATAAAAAAAGTAATGAGTAAAATTATTGAATATAGATTGGTTTATGCTGAACTTTATGATGACTTTATTAAAATTATTAATAAACTGATAAAAAGAGGTTATCAACCATATGGAAATACATTTATGGCGAAGGATCCTATTAATAATGATTCATGTTATCATCAACCTATGGTAAAATATGAACCTATGATTAAAAAAGAACCTAGGTGGAAATCATGGAAAAGAGAAACAGAATTAGAAAAAAGAGGTCTCAAAGATGATAATGATGAAATTATAGAATTAGATGATATATCATTAAAAAAAACAAAATCATATTAATTACATAATGGACAAACTTCTTTCTTTTTAAACCATAAATTTAAACATTTAGTATGATAATAATGACCACAATTATTAATAATAGATAATTTATCATTTTTTTTTAAAGATTCTAAACATATTATACATTCTGTATCATAAATTTTTTTTTGTATTTTATAATTTGTTAAATTATCATTTGATGGTTTAATACAACATTTGTACATATTTTTATTATAGATATAATTATAATAAAAATATTTAAATGCGTTTTCCTAGATGATATATCTTCTAAATTTTATTATAAATGAGCATTTTTAAATATAATGAATTAAATTTTAATAAAGTTAAATATGATTCTCCTGAAAAGAATGGTGTTTTTTATTATTCATCAATTAGTTATGATAATGAACCATTTCTTTTACAAACACCAAAAATGATTTGTAAGAATAATTTAAGTGAATTAATAGAGAAAAAAACAAATTTAGAAATTGAACCATTAAATATGGATTTTAGTTTTTATGATTTTTTAGTTAATTTAGATGATAAAAATATAAAGGAAACTTTTAAAAATAATACAAATTGGTTTGGAAAAGAAATACCATTAGAACAAATAAGTGATATGTATAAAAGAACAAGCATTCCAACTAAAAAAGATAGTAAACCGAAATATTCATTTAAAGTTCCAATTATTAAAGATAAAATCCAATGTCAATTATATGATCAAAAAAAAATCTGTTTAGAATCTGAAAAAGTAGTACAAAACACTGAAATAAGTTTAATACTTCACATTAAAGGATTAAAATTTTTAAAGAATAATTATTATTGTGATATTTATATTTCACAAATAAAGGTATATAGTGAAAATAATAAATATAATATTTTAGATAAATATGCATTTAATGATAAAGATGAAGAAGAAAATGAATTAAAAGAATTAGAAAAAGATTTAATGTTAGATGAAGATTTTATTCAGTCAATGAAAAATAAAGATATTGAGAAAGAAAAATTATTAAAAGAATTAAATATAGAAAGATCTAATTTATTAAAATATCAAGAAAATATAAAATCCATGGAGGAAAGATTAAATGATTTTAATTAAAGTATTTTTATTTTTTTTTTTTTATTTCCTATATATATAAAAATGGGATTTGATTTAATGAATTGGTGTGAAAACAATCAAAATGTATGTTTATTTTTATTATTATTAATTGTTTTACAATGTACTGGTTATTTAACGAAAGTTTTAAATATGTTAGGTTTTGAAGGATTTGAGTTAGGTGATATGACAACAAATGGAACTGTTGCAGCCGCGGAAGAGTTTGGAAATGAAGCTCAGCAAGCTGTGACCGGTTTAGGTAGAACTCCATCTTCTTGCTATCCACAACAGAAATTAACACCTGAAGATTTATTACCAACCGATGAAAGTAATGCAATTAAAGAATTTAATATTGCTAAACCTGTCGGTGAAGGAATTTTACAAGGAGTTAATATGTTAGATTCTACTTATCATGTTGGCGTTAACACTGTTGGTCAGAGTTTAAGAAATGCAAATAGACAACTAAGATCTGATCCACCGAATCCTCAGGTTAATGTAAGTCCCTGGATGAATACTACTATAGGTCCCGACCTACCCCGAAGACCTTTAGAAGTTGGAGAGAATTGTCCTGGTGCTTAAAATTTGATTAATATATTTAAAATTACATTATAAATATATATTTATAAATGGAAAACGAAACTAAATTTAAGGCAAATCCTTATAATTTTAATAATATCTTAATTTCGAAAGATGATATTATCAATATTATGAAATCACTTAATATTGATAATTTTAATTTAATTAATTTAGATCTCTATCAAAGAGCATTTATTCATAAATCATATTGTAAAATGAAAGATTATGAAGAATATCAAAAACCCGATAATTGTTTAGAATTATTTAATGTTTCATATGAAACATTAGAATTTATAGGTGATTCATTTTTAGGTAATATTATATCTCATTATTTATATCAAAGATATTTTATTAAACACAATAAAGATGAAGGATTTTTAACGAAATTAAAAGTTAGATTTGTTTGTGGCGAACAATTAGCTAATTTATCAAATAAATTAAATGTAAATAAATACATGATCATATCAAAACACATAGAAGATAATTGTGATGGTAGAAATAATCTTAATATTTTAGAAGATATTTTTGAAGCATTTGTAGGTGCATTATATACTGATACTAATGATTTTAAACTAGTTGAGAAATTTATTATTAATGTTATTGAAAAACATATAGATTTTACAGATATTATATTAAAAGATAATAATTATAAAGATCAAATATTAAGATATTTCCAACATAATTATAAAATTTATCCAACATATAAGACACTGAAAAATACTGATGATAATAAATATTGTTGTAAACTTTATAAAGGAGATGAATATATAGAATGTGGTTATGGTATAAGTAAGAAAAAATCTGAACAGGAAGCATCTAAAAAAGCATTAATGAAATTTTGTGTTTTATCTGAATAATTTTAAATGAATATATATATAAAATGGGAGATGAACCACAATTTGATGAAATGATTAAAGATGGAACATTAGATCCAGAAAATTTTATAGGAACAGAATATTCTAAAGAAGAACAACAATCTAGTGAAGAAGAACAACAATCTAGTGAAGAAGAACAACAATCTAGTGAAGAAGAACCAGAAGATCCAAGTTCTGAACTATTACAAGAAAGTGATTTTGATAATAAAACTATTTCACAACATAGAAAAGCATATATAAAATGGGTTAATGAAGATTTTTATGAAAGATTAAAAAATCTTAAACCAGATTCATCACTGAAAATATATCAATTATTAGTTCAAAAATATCTATCTATAGATACTCCTTATAGAGGATTATTAGTTTATCATGGATTAGGTACAGGAAAAACTGCTACAGCAATTTCATTAGCAGAAGGATTATCAGGTCAAATGAGAATTAATACCTTATTACCAGCATCATTAGAATCTAATTTTATTACTGAAATAATGGGCGATCCAGTAACAGGTAAAATGGGATGGGGTAAAGATGAATTAAATAAAAATAATAATTGGGAATTCATTAAATTATCTGAAGTAGATGAGGACTTTAAAGATAAATATAAATTAGATGGCAAAGTTCTTCGTAAAATACAAAATTCTACAGTTACTGAATTACGAAAAAATAATTTTGATAAAAATGTAATTAAAGATGGAAAAAATATAAGAGGATTTTTTATTCCTAAAAAAGATGGCAAAAGTTATGAAGAATTTAAAGAACATGAAAAAGAATTTATTAATCAAGAAATTAATTATTTAATAAGAACAAAATATAATTTTATTCATTATAATCCATTTCCTAAAGTAAAATCATCAATGATTGATGAATTTAAAAATGATGAAGAAATTGATGAAGATTTATATTTATTAAATGAAGATGAACAAAAAACAATTAATACAAATAATAAACGTATTGTTAAAGATTTAGAAACTAGATTAAAATTTAATCGTAAAACATTTAATGTTGATTCTCCATTTTATGGTGAATGTGTTATTATAGATGAAGTTCATAATTTTGTAAGAGAAATATTAAATCCAGCATCAAAACCTTCTAAAGTATTTTATAATTGGATATTAAATGCAGAAAATATTAAATTAGTTTTTTTATCTGGAACTCCTATAATTAATAAACCGGCAGAAATCGCTGTATTATATAATATGTTAAAGGGATTAATAAAAATTTATTCATTTACAATTATAACAAATATAGATACAGATGTAATCACTAAAAAATTAAATGATATTTTTTATAAGAAAAAATCATTAATAGAATTATTCTATGTTGAGAAACAAAAAGGTAAATGTATAATATCATTTATTCAAGAAAGAACAGGGTTTGAGTCTATAATGAATCCCGATGATGAAAATAAAATTATTTTTACAGTACAACATCGTAAAGAAGGATTAAAAACATTTGATGAATTTATATCACAAATTTATTCTGGTTTACATAAAATATTCAAAGATGAAGATATAACACCTTCTAAACAAACTTTTGATGAATTATCACCTGGTAATAAATCCGGAATATTAAAAGGTAAACAATATACCTATGATAAAGATTTAAATATTCCATTTAATAAAAGACAAAAATTATTTGATATTTTAGTTGATGATGTTTTAGTTGATATGACAAACAATGAAAATTTTATGAATTACTTTTTTGAAGGGAGAAATGAAGTACCTGATATGAAAAGAATATTAATAAAAAGAATGTTAATGGGATTGACATCATATTATCCTATTGATAGAACTAGTATAGTTGATATCCCATCTACTATACAACCTGATATTCATATAGAAGAATTTAAAAATTATAAAATAGTTCAAAATTTAAATGTAGTCCCATGCATGATGAGTCAAACTCAATTTGAAAAATATACTGAAATGTGGTCTAAAGAAAAATCTATAGATGCTTTAGCTAGAATGAGAAATTATGATGAAGATTCACCATTCCATTATCATATGAGAACAAGACAAACTTGTAATATGGTTTATCATAATGATGACTTTAGAACAACTAAAAAAACTGAAACAAATACCGAAGAAATAGAAGATCTAAAAGCTAAATCTTATCAATCTATTATGGATAATCAAAGTCTTAAAATAGACAAAGATTTAAAAAATTTATCACCAAAAATGTATGAAATTATGAATAATATTAATAAATTTATGAAAGATACAGATGGAGGAAAAATACCAACTGGTAAAATATTATTTTATAGTGATTTCAGATCAGATGGTGGTTCAGAAGCATTTGAATTAGTTTTAAAAAGTAATGGATATGAAAAATTTAATACTAAAAACCCACAAAAAGATAAAGGTAAAAGATATACTTTTATTACTGGATCAGAATCACAAGAAGAAAGACAAATTAGTAAAGATCATTTTAATCATATTGATAACAAAAGGGGAGAAAATATACAAATAATGATTATATCTAGTGCAGGCGCCGAAGGTATTTCATTAACTTGTGTAAGACAAGTTCATATTTTAGAACCATTTTGGAATTATGTTCGCATCGATCAAGTATTAGGAAGAGCTATTCGCATGAGATCTCACCTTGACTTACCAAAAGAAGACAGAAATGTAGAACAATATTTATATTTAACTATGTTACCTAAAGGTATTTCATTAGAAGATGTATACAAATCATTAAAAAATGATATCAATCAAACATGGATATTACCAACATTCCCCGATGAATCTATCAAAACAGAACTATCTAAACCTGATAATAGAGAAACAAAAGAAATGATTGATAATATTATTAAAATTAATACCGATACTAATGGAGAAAGTGCAGATATTCATTTATTTGAGATTATGGAAAGAAAATATAGAGTTTCATTAGAAATTAATTCTATCATTAAAGAATCTTCATTAGATTGTATACAACATACCAGAGATGATCCCGAACTCAATGATAAATGTATACGATTCTCTGATAAACTTACTGGAGAAATCGCTTATTTCCCAGGTATATCAGCAAAAGTATTAGAAAATATTGATGTTATTCAGTTAAAAGCTAAATATTTATATCATTTAAAACCTAATATATATGTTATTTCAGCATCTAATGATGAAGGTAATAATGTATTTATTTATTATGAATATAAATCACAGCAAAATGATGATAATATTGATATAAGATATATTCGCGAAAATGGTAAAAGATTATGTGATTTATATGTTGATACCATGATGATATTAAATTATGCCGATAAAGATCATTCTTATAATAATAAATTAGGAAAAGAATTTTCAGTTTATCAAGAAATCTACAAAATTAATGATACTATTATTGATGAATATATCACTATTGATAAATTTCCACCTCTTAAAGAAATAATAAATAAAGATTCTTTACTTGGATATAAATTAAAATATAATGTAAATGATACATTTTATTACATGGGTTTAGATAGTATTTTACCTGAATATTGTATACAAAGAATATATCCTTATACTTTCTATGAAAAAGAAAATTATAAAATTGACAATATTAAACCAAGAGTAATCTATAAAGGGGATTTATATATCAAAAATTAAAAAATATTATAAAAGAATACTATATAGAGTAGGAAAAACATAGTAAAATCTACTAAAAGAAAAAAGAAGAAATATAGATAAAGATGTGGATTAAGTGTCACATTTGTAAAGGTTCTGGAATTAATCCAATTAAAAATAAAAATAAATTATATCATGATAATACTGATATTTTATATACTCATTGTATAACATGTTTTTGGTGGTATATAATGAGCACTCAACAAAAAGGTTTAATATGGGTTGATGATAGTGATGATCCTATTAGTCCAATAGAAGATCCAAGTTCATAAATTATCTGCGCTTAGATCTGCGCTTAGATTTTCTCTTTTTAGTGTGTTTTCTCTTTTTAGAATATTTTGTACGTTTAGAATGTTTTCTACGTTTAGATTTGTTTCTCTTTTTTTTACCTCCACCTAAGAATTTAACAAAAGGATCTTTTGCACCAGTACCGGACTCCCCTGTACCATTACCGGACTCTCCTGTACCAGTACCAGATTTGTTTCTCTCCGCGTCCCCCCTGCTCATTTCCCAGTATTTTTCACTGTGTTTTTTGACCGCATCATCACCCGTTCTTTTTTTTGGCATTATATTTATATAATATACATAGAAAATTATTTTTCAATATTTAGAGTAATATTTTTATTCATTTGTATACATGAATAATTTTTATTAAGATCTATTTCAGATAAATTTGTTAATAGATAATTCTGTGCTATTTTTTTAACAAATAATGTTGTTATAATATTAATTTTATCATTAAAAAATAAACCTAATTCATCATCAATTTGAATATCATGATTTTTAATATCTAAACATAAATATTCTTTATTTTTAAGTTTTATTTTTTTAATATTATGAATATAAAATATATCATAATTAACTATAGGTGAATTCATTAAATAATTTTTAATTTTAATATCTAATATATTAGAGCATTTAATTTTAGTATCTGTAAATGTTTCATAAATATAATATTCTAGATTGCCAAACTTTTGTGTTTCTTTTAATGTAAATAATAAGTTATCAGTATTATTAAATAAAATATTAATATTAGGATTACTAAATATTAAATTTTCTTCTTTGGGTAATGTAATATATTTTGGTGTAAATATATTAAAATTTACATTTAAATTAAAATCATATCTATTTTTAGAATTAATATTCCTTTGACTAGAATATAATAATATTTTTTGTGATATTGGTATTATAGGTATATCATTAATATTTATATTAGTATCATTAATTGGTATATTAATATTATTAATTAGTGGTTTATTAATGTTATTTTTTATATCATTTATTATTAATTCTCCTATTATATTTATGACTTCTTTATTTAAAAATGATAATTCATCCGTATCAATTTGTTCAAATATAGTAGGATAATTTAATCTATAAATATTGATATATTTATCATCATTAATGATTTGAGTGTTAGTTTCCTGAAAGATTACTTTAGATAATGTTTCAAACATGAAATTTTTATTTTTTTTAGAAAAATACATGTCATATAAAGACATAGTTAAATTAAAATAGTTAATTTATTTATAATTTAAACATAGTTTTAAATATAATTTTTAACCGCCAATTTGATCACTTAATTCGTCTCTTCTTATATCACTTCGTTGTTCCCGAGTATAAGGGGTTGTAGCTCCTTCTCCTATTATAGGATTACCTTGTTCATCTAAATTTGTTTCTATATAATTTAAGTTTTCCCGAAATTCTTGTTCATTAAAAGGTTCACCTTCTCTCCTTGCTGATGTCCTAGCTGCTTCAACTAGTCTATCTGCTATATTTGTATCTGAAGCTATATCACCCGCATATCTTTCAGTTCCTTGACCAAAACTAGTTGGTCCTGTATTTTCACCGGGACCCCCTCTTGTCATTCGCGAATCAATCTCATTATCGTTTTGAGTTAATAACATATTATTATTATAAGTATTATCTATTTGATTACCAGGTACATTCATTGTACCAGTTAAAATATTTTCGGGTGCATTTAAAATAGAATCGCTTGGGAATGCATCAGAGGGTTGATAAAAATCATAATCGGGAAATAATTCATAACTTTCATTACCCTGTACATCAAAATATCTACCGGAATTAGTTACACCAGTATTTCTTCCTGGGAATATACCCGAAATTATATCATCAACTGTGGGGCAAGTATTTACAGGACATTTAGGGCATTCTTTATTTTCGGGGCAATTACAATCTGGGCATTCGGTTGGTTTTATATCATCGCTTGTAAGCATTTCACTATTAAGTTCATCTAATTGATTTTCATTTTCTTCTTTTAATTCTTTTATATTTTTATTTAAATCATTTATTTCATCTCTTAATTTATTTTTATCTTTAGTTGTATAATAAACCATTGATAATAAAACAACTATCAAAAAAAATACAATAAATAATAAACCTGTATTATATCCACTTGATGTATTAAATATGTAATTAAACATTCTATAATTAGTTAATATATTTTATTTATTTAATAAAATATTCACTTCTTAATTGAGACATTTGTCTATCAGTTAGTTTACTATTTAAATATTCATCAAATGATAAACCCTCTAACATTTTTTTTATAAAATGTATAGAATACATTCCACATTGAGAATCATATTTTTGATAAGGATGATCATTAAAAAAATATAAAATATTCATATTATTTTTTTCCCCTTGTTTTTTTATTTTATTTATTAATCTTTGAACATGTTTTGATGGTTTTTTTCCATAAGAATCAAAATAATAAATAGATGGTTCATTTAAATTATATCCACCAAGATCTATATACATAGATATCCAATGTTTACCACCTTTTGTACTTGGATCAGTATTAAATACAATTCCAATTTTATTTTTATTATCAGTTAAATGTTTATTTAAATCAAATGAACATAAATTACTCACAGAACATTTATTAAAATCCATAGGAACAGCACCATAAAAATAAAAATTTTTATCTGCTTCTACATGTTGATTTAAGCATTTCTCAATATCATCTGTACCCAACCATTCATTATAATCTTTTAACCATGTCTTTGGCATTTTTGGTTTAAACATTTTACTAAATTTTGGTCTATTCGAACCTAATTTTTCCATTAAATTTTTTATTTTTAACCAACACTCCTCTGATGAGCAATTTGATATTTCACTTATTTTTATACATACATCCCCGTGAATATTTTCTGGATTCTGTGAAGTATCTATTTGTGAATATTTATCACTATTAGATTCATTTAATATAGTCGCTATTTTTAATATTAAATCACTATCTAAACATGAATTATTTACATCTGTTTCTCCGGGAGAACAATGTTTTTCTTTATACATTTTTTTTTTTGCTTTAGCCCTTGCACCACCCCTTAAATCTATACCACCATATTGATCCATCTATATAAATATATAAAAATAAAATATATTTAAAGTTGTGATTGGTATTTTAAATAAATGGATATTTGTGAAAAGAAAAATCAAGTTCAGAATCTTTTAAATGATATTTTTAATGAATATAATCGAATGAATGAAACAAAAATACAATCTAATTGTGAAAATAATCTAGAAATGAGAAATATGATAGATACTATAAGATCATTAGAAACTACATCAACTGAAAAAGATAATAAGATACAATCATTAGAAAAAACTAATCATGAATATAGTAACATGATTAATGAATTACAATCAAAACTAGAATTAGAAAAAGAAGAAACACAAGAAGAAAATAAATTTAAAACTACTATTATTCAAGCAAATGAAATTCATAAAAAAGATATGGAAATTGAGAGATTAAATAATATTATTAAAGGATTAAGAGAAAAATTAAATACCGATAAGAAAATCGATACTATTTTAAATAATATTGATACTAATGTGAAATTAGAAGTAGAAGAAATAGAATTTAGAGAACCCGAACCATCCCCCCATGGATCAATTCATGAAAATGATAATCTAGAAGAAAATATTTCCAATACTGAACCAGAACCAGAGCCAGAACCAATTCATGTAAATGATAATCTAGAAGAAAATATTTCTAATCCTGAACCAGGTAAAATCTTAACTGTTAAATATAAGAATGTTAAATATTTAGTTTATGAAAATGAAAATCCTCAACATGTATATGAATTTAATACTGATAAAAATCCAGAAAATATAGTTGGCAAAAGAACACGAAATGTAAAGACCGGTAAATATAAAATTGCATTAAATTAATATTATTTCGTTTTTAATAATTCTATATATTTTTCACTAATATCTTCTTTTGATACTGTATTTTTAAAAGTACCAAAAAACCGTTTTGTATCATTTAGATATACCTCAATTAAATATGGATCAATATAATTTTTTTTACATACCAATTTAGTATTATTTAATTTTTCTGCTACCTTTTCTACACATTTATTTATATTTGTCTTTTTTTGAGATTCGGATAAATCTTTATCTGAATTTAATAATTCAGTAATAAAACTTAAATTTGCTACCCATGTTCTAAAATTTTTACTACTAAAATTACCAAACTTTTTTAAATATTTATTTACATCTATATTTTTTAATGAATACCAATTATTACCTGTACGATATGCAAATATAGATTCATTAGGTCTAAATGTTCTTTTTTTTATTCTTAAATTTTTACTTAATCTTTTACTTCTTATTTTACCTTTATTTCTTACACCTTTTTTCCCTATAAAATCAACCTCAACAATTTCACCCTTTATTTTAAAATGTCTTGGCTCAAGAGTAGTCGCTCCATAAGAATTATTTTCATCTCTATATTTTTCTGAACCAACGCGAATACCACACTCAACAACTAATAATATTGCCATAGCTATTTGTTTATTTTTATTATCACCTTCTGTGTGAATATCTCTTTTTACCTGATTCATAATTTTCTTATATGATTCACCGAAATCTATCATTTTCATAAATTTCTTTTTATCTCTCTTTTTTGTGAATGTCTTATTATAAATATACTGAGGCCTATCCTTTTCATCATAACCAATCGCTAATACCTTTTCTTTATTATTTAAATTAATTTTAACATCTTTATATGCAGGTGGAATATATAATCCTTCTAATACTTTTTTTGCTACCGAATTATCTATTTTATTTGATCGTTTGTCTAAATATTGATAAGAATATTTATCATTTCTTTTACTTTTTATTTTTCTAATTATATAATCTTTCATTCTAATATAATTATATATTTTATAATTCCATTAATGTATCTCTTTTTAATGAATACCTTTTCTCTATCTTCCTTTTCTTTTTCATAAATTTTAATAATTCATCAGCCTTATCTTCTGAACCAAGGAATTCAGTAAAACATTCTTTATAAAATTTAGTTGTATAACTTTCATACGTATTTGTTATCTGTGGAGATATACTAGTTTTTAATGAATGTATATTAAAAATTGGTAATTCATTCTTTTCTTTATTTACAACATCTAATTCACTTAAAATTTCTCCATTTAATTTTTCTTTTTTTTCTCTTAATGTTTTTAATTTATCATTATATTCTTTCATTTTATTATCATAATGAACCCATTCAACAATTCGTTGTTCCATTATTTATTATAATATCCATCTTAAATTTTAAGTATAAAATTAAAAATAACAAATTTTAAGATTTAAACATAAAATAATAAAAATTGATACTACAATAAATGCAATAATAAATGCTGAACCAATAAAATATGGATATAATTGTTCTAATACTTTATCAACAATTGGTTTTATAATATCATTATTAATAACATTTATATGTTCATCTTTTTTTAATTCACTTTTAATCGAATCTAAAATTTTATTTGTTATTACCTCAAAAGACATAGTTAATGTAGGTATAGTTAATTACTATTTTTTTTAAACTTATCTCTTTTTAGACCTTTTCCTACGCTTACTGGATTTTCTACGCTTTTTATTTTTTGATGCTCTCATAGTAGATCCTCTATATAAAGGATTAGACATTTCTCCTAAATTATGTTTTTTCATATATTCTTGACATTTTTTATGTTCTTTTAATAATTTTTCATATTTACTATTTGTTTCACTTTCTCTTACAACATACATTCTTAATTTATTTTTAGTTCTATCCAATTCAGCATCTTTTTTTGATAATTTTTCTTTTAAATCGCTTATTTCTTTCTCAACTTGTTGTCTGTATCTTTCAGTACCCATTTATAATTATACTTTATATAAAAAAATAAAAAATTTGATAATGGATTTAAAAATATATAAACTAAAATAATTATCCTAATCATGGGAATTAAAAGTCTTACACAACTTATCAAAAAAAATTCACCAAACTCTATTGAGCATGTTGGATTACATAAGTTTAAAGATAAACGTATAGCCATTGATACTAGTATTTTCCTTTACAAAAGTTTAATTAATGTTAGATATAAAGGAGATTATCTTAAAAATAATAATGGTAAAATTATAAGTCATATTCAGGGTTTATATTATAAAACAAATACTTATTTATCATTAGGCATTACTCCTATTTATATATTTGATGGTAAACCACCTATTGAGAAAAGTGAATGTATTCATGAAAGAAATAAAAAGGCACAAAAATGCAAAGAAAAAATGAATAATACACAAGATCAAACTGAAAAAATGAATATAGAAAAAGGCTCTATTCGTATTAAAAAAGAATATATTAATGATTTAAAAAATTTATTTAATCTTATGGGAGTATCTTATATCGATTTAGTAGAGGGAGAAGCTGAAGCATACGCTTCTGAATTATGTAGAATTGGATATGTAGATGCTGTTGTAACAGAAGATATGGATACATTAGCATATGGATGTCCTACACTTATAACAACTTGTAAAGATAAATCTATTAAAAGACCCGATATTATTACAACATTTAATTTCCAAAAAATTATAGATGATTTTAAAATGAATCATGATGAATTTATTGATATGTGTATTTTATGTGGTTGTGATTATTGTCCAACTATTCCTAAAGTTGGACCAGCAAGAGCAATCAAAAATATACAAGAATATAAATCTATTGAGTCTTATTTAGAAAAATGTAATATTACAGGTAGTGATGAATTTCTAAAAAAATATATCTCATCTAGGAATTTATTTAAAATTTTTAAAGATAAAATCGATATTAATAATTTACCAATTCATAAGTCTAAATATGATTCAGAAAATCTCTATAAATATTTAGTATATGAATGTAATATGAATGAAAAACGTATTCAAACATCTCTCAATAAAATTAAGTAATTATTAAATTTTATCATTATTATTTTTTATGTATTAGTATTATAATGAATAAAGATATTATAAAATTAATATTAATAGTTGGATTAGTATATATTTCTGTAACTCAAAAGAAACAGTCTACAAGAAATATAATGTTATTAATTACAGGTTTACTAGGATTTTGTATGTATACAAAAGTAGAAGGATTACTAACTATAAGTAGTGATACCGCGGACGACGGGAACTCTCCAGACGGATACGGCCGATATACAGGGATAGATGGCAATACAAGACTATTTCATACAGGGACATGTCACTCTGTGGGGGAAGAAGCGGTGACATGTGGGGATGGCCGGGATGGTGATGGAAACGATTGCGAGGTGAACAGCACCGGTGACGCCTGCGCTGTAGACTCCGGTTCCTGTGTTTTCACAGCAAGTCATACTGGATGTTCATTTAATATAAATACTGATCAATTAGGTCCAAGAGACTCTCCTCTTAGCACATACCCACTCCGCTCCGAAGATGCACTTGTATCATATATTAATAATACAATGGAAACCATGTGCGGCGCGTATGATAGTTGCCCACTTGGTCTTGGTAATACAGGTGTAGCCGAAATAAATCATGGTTGTCCTGTAATAGTCCCAGTGGGCACCAATGGAGAACAGATTATGACTTGTGAAGTTAATAACATGCGCAGCGAAAGCGGCGTGAATACCTTGGAAAATTCTTTATCTGGATATATTTATTGGCACCATTCAGGGGCGGAGATGGATACTCACGAAACCTTAAGTTCACATAACATTCAAGGGAATCCTGATATTGTAATTAATCAGAATAATATACATGGTTATTTTGATTGTATACCTGCTAGCGAAAATGATAGTATTATAGCAAACACAGAAACTATGAATGTTATAAATAATATATGTGAAGTACAATGGGATGCATCTGAAAGTAAATGGGTTTCAAATCCTGGATCATCTACCACTGGAGTTGCCGCACCGACCTCTACAGGTACAGGATGTAATGTGGCTGGAAATCCGGATGGTTATGATATCTCTCTGATCACCCCACCTGTCCTAACTGGTGATCCGGTTGTAGGAGTAGACGGACAAAGCGGTCCTCAATGTGCCAGAGGATACTATGGAGAAGTCCCAACTGCTACTTGTCCACCAGGTGGTGGTGATGATTATACACTAGATGGATGTACAGCATGTCCCGACGGTAGTACATCTATTGTACAAGTTTCGGGAACAGGGATACAGGCAGTAAGATGTGGTGATCCACCTCAAGGTGGAAACTGTGCATCAATCCTGAATACATCATTTACTCTTCCAGATGGTTATCATATTACTACTCCAGCGGAGGTAGATGATGGTGCAAATGTATCATGGGCAACTTTCCCAACAACAGAAGATTCATCAATTGATAATCATCGTGTAAATAATTTATTATGTGGAAGAAATTATTATGGTACACCTACTATCAGGGTGTGTGATGCAGAAGGTGGTGCACCATATATTAGTGGATGTAATCCATGCCCAGAAGGGTTATCAGGTGGAACTTCAGATAATCCTGGTAATAATACAAATATTGAAGAAAGATGTGGTACTTTAGTTGGACCACAAAATTGTGAAGAATATGTTTGTAGGGGGGAATTAATTAATAAAACGGAGTTCCCAGGTGGTGTTGCTGCTTCATCTGTCATGAAACCCGATGGTGGTGATGAAACTTGGGGTAATTCACTCTGTTGTGAAACAAGAGATGAAGCGATAGAACAAGGTATATTAGAAACTCAACAAGAAGATGCATGTACATGTGGTGTTGTGTCTTCAACCGATAACTCTTACAAAGAAACACCCGAACACCCTATGTGTAAATATTATGAATATGATATAAATACAACAAATTATCTATGGATGACACAACAACAAAATTCAGACAATACAGATACATATAATAAATTATCAGATCAATATGAAAAAAGAGGAAGACCATGTTCAGGTGGAATAATAGACGATTTAGGGGGTAGAAATTTAGGAGATGCATTGCCTTCTGCAAAATATTGCACATATCCAAAAGGAGATTTAGAATCTGGATCAGAAAACCCATGTTCAGCACAAACATATGAAGGTGGACTATTAGATGATTTTTTTGATTTATTTGGAGGTGATTAAGATGAAATAATACTTAATTTAAAGATTAATTGATAATCTATATATTATATGATTATGACTAATACACTAAATGATTTTTCAGTTAATGATATTATTTTTACTGAAAATAATATTTATAGAACACAAAATGGATTAAATAATAATCTAGAATTATATATTTTAGAAAATCATTATCATAAACTAAATTGGGAAAAATGTAATCATGATTTATCTGTTATGACACTAAAGTTAGAAAATATTAGTGATATTTATTATTATATTCATAAGGATTATACTTATATTTATAAGATTACTAAAGAAAATGATAATAATATATTAAATCATGTAATTCAATATAATAATGATAATTATTTATCTAGATTAAATAGTACACCTATCCTTGTAAATATTGATATTCATATGACAAAGCGATGGGTATCTATTAAAAATTTAAATGAAATTAATTTTCATATTAATTTGATAAATAATGAAATCTGTCCAGATAATGAATACCCATATGATATTTTAAATAATGATGATTTTTGTGGATGGGAAAATAAGTTTGATATTGATATTATCGATGATTTTAATATAGTTAATAATGATTTAAATTCAGTTAATAAAGATGATTTTAATGATAGTGAAAATACTCAAGTAAAAAATGAATATATAAATGATGAACTATTTAACAAAGAATCTATAAAAGAAGAATATGTAAAAGATGAACTATCTAATGATGAATCTGTAATAGATGAATGTGTAAAAGATGAACTATTTAATGAAGAATATAGACAAGATCCTTATGATTATAAATATTATACTAAAAGTGAATTTCTAGATTATTATTGTGGATTAATTGAGTGGGATCATCAAGATCCTAAAAAGGTATTATTAAGAGAAGAATATTATAATTTTGGTGAGATTTTTCATGAATTAACATATGATAAATTTACATATTTGTTTTCGAAATTACAGAAAACATTTTGATTTAAAATAATAAATATTAATTATATTAAATGGATAAATTTCACGATGATTCAATATGTATTTATGATTTTAAATCATTAAAAAAAGATAAAATAAAAAATAACAAGATAAAGAATTATAAAATATATTCATATATAAGTAAAGGTAATAATATTTATAATGCCCATCCACCCCCGACAAATAAATTAGATCCACGTTTCCGTGGTTTTGGAATACCTTGACATTTCATTATAAAATCTATTAATCTAGGTTTTGCCCATCCACTAACAGTATATTCATAATCGCTCGGTTCCCTTTGTATTATATCATCAACTAAAGATTCTAAATCATCTATATCCATTGATTCGATTTTCTTTTTAGTGGGTAATTTAGATTTATTTTTTGATCCTTTACAAACAAGGGCAATATCTATTAATTCTTTTTTTTTCATTTCTTCTAATGGAATATCTTCTTCATTATATTTTTCTCTTAATTCAGATTCTTCTATCCGGAATGTATATGAATTTGATTTCCTTTTACCTAATGATTCTATAATATCTCTTAACTGAAATTTATTTTTTCCCTCTAATTCACCCGATGAAAATTTTTGATCTATATTTACTTCAGTTTCTTCTTTTTTTGGTTTATTTTTTTTAGGTTCTTCTACTTTTGGTTTATTTTTTTTCGGCCTTCCTTTCTTCGGCTCTTCAACTGGTTCTTTTTTAGGTTCAGTTTTTTTCGGTTTGTCAACTGGTTCTTTTTTAGGTTCAGTTTTTTTCGGTTTGTCAACTGATTCGGGTTTGTCAACTGATTCGGGTTTGTCAACTGATTCGGGTTTGTCAACTGATTCTTTTTCAGTATCTACTCCTTTTTTATGTTCTTCGTGATATTTTTTACATTTATCATTCATTTTAATGATTTTATCATCTTTAATAGTAACTTTACCAATTTCATCTAAATAAGAATCATATAAAGTATCTCCTCTATAATAATATTCAACACCTTCATGAGTTATTTCTTTAAAATCATCATCTTCACTTGATTCACTTGATATTTCATCATCACTATCTTCATCACTTGATTCATCACTATCTTCATCACTTGATTCATCTTCTGGATCATCTTTTGGATCATCTTCTTGATCATCTTCTGGATCATCTTCGTTAAAAAAACTTCTTTGTTTATTCCATCCTTTTATTCCTTCTTTAAATTCATAAGTATTATTTATTTTACAGTCAAAAAGACTATCTAAAAGTTTTTCAGAAGCATCACATTTTGAGTGAGCACAATAAGTTATAATAGGTATATCTTTGATATCTAATTTTTTACTTGATACTAATTCATCTAATTTAGGATATTTAGAAATATTTTCTTTTAAAAATTTCATAATTTGTCTTTCTTTACTTTTTTTAGTTAATTTTTCTAATAATTTATATGGTAAATTTACTGAATTGGGTATTTTATCTTTTTTATAATATTCTTCGGGTAATGCATTAATTATCATAGTATCTTCATTTTTTATTCTTTCATCTAAATATTCTATTGGAATACTACAAAATAACCTTATAGTTTTTAATGGTAACCAAACTTTATCGGGTCCTTCTAAAATATAATGAACATGTCGACAATAAGTTTGTTTATCATCTTTATAAGGTTGAGGACAATTAAATTTTAAAACTACATTACCATTTTCATCACACTTTTGTAATCCATGATTTTGATATTTATCATATGCTGTTTCGGGGGGATTTATAGTAAGAATATCATCCTGTGTCTTTGGTGCCCAATAAAAAATAAATTTATTTTTATTATCTTTACCAAAAGATAAATCAATTGCTAATGGATTATCACCAAGTTCTGTATTAACTGGTTTTAAATCTTCATTTTTTAAACTATATTTTTCTTCACAAGAAACCATTTTTGGATAAGGTGAATAATTTTCATTTTTTTTAGACCAAAATGGTATTTCTTCTGTGTTTAAATGACCCGCATCTTTACAAAGATTACATTTTTTAATAACTTTTTCACTCATAATCTATATTTATAAATAGTAAATATTATTATTTAAAATATTTTTTCCGTAACTTTAGATAATATACGGATATCATTAATAATTTCATCTAATCTTTCAATAAGATAAGTATTAATATTATTAAATCTTCCAACTTCATCTAATTGGGAAACTTTATGTTTTGGATTTAATGATACTATAAATAATATCTTATCTTCTAATGGATGGGGTTTCTTGTAACCGAAAATATTAATTAAACTTTCACCGTTAATACATCTGCGACTAATATGAGTTTGTATTAAATTACCTAATGTATGATTTTCATTTATTACCTCTAAATGATAAATATATTCTTTATTTTTATTGAATAATATACGACATTTTTCTTCCTTTAGTAATTTAATAAATTCTAATTTTAATGATTCACATTTATCTTTTAATGTCTCAATACTTTTTATAAATAAAATTTCTGAATCATAATAATGATTACTCTTAATTTTAAAATTATAACGATTCGCTTCAGAAAATTTATCTCTAAAATAATATCTTTCACTTTCAGCTAATTTAAATTTCTTAGAATATTCTTCTTTTTCTTCATGGCTAACTTGATCAATTCTTAGTTTTTCATTTAAAGTTTCATCAACTAAAGCTTGATTTATCTTAAACGAATAAGTTGCTTGAGATACAGGTTGATATTTAGCATCTTGATAACCATATCCAATTGATGGTGAACCATACCAGTGAATATTTTGATGAATATCTTCTGTATTTGTTGTTTTTAATTCAGTTATAATACAATAATTTTTTGTATCACGAAATACAAATGGTCTAATTATATTATCTTTTTCTTTTTGTGATAATGGTTTATTTAAATCATAATTATCAATATTTACAACAGATAATTCATCTAATAAATTTGTTTCATCATCATGATCCATATCATGTGAATCATCATAATAATAATCTAATCTTTCTAGGAATCCAGATTTTAATGGATATATATTAATATCATCCATTGTAATAAATTTAAATGGTATATTTGTATCATGAATAACTTTACACTCAAATAAATAATTTTTCATATATTTATTAGGATCAATATATAATGGTATTAATGAAATTCTATGTAATAACATTTCATTGTGTAAAGATGAATTATTTTCTACCATAACTATATCACGATTTTCACTACTTTCAGTTGTATTAAAAGCAATCGAAGGTATATCTGTTAATAAAATTCTTCTTAATGCATTTACTAATGATTTATCAAATCCATAATCATCATCACCTGATAATAGAAAACTTAATTCACCATTGATTTGTTCAACATTGGAAATTTTTGGTTTAAACTCACTCATATTTATATGTATATCTTTTATTTATTTTTAAATAATCAAATTTATAAAAAAAATTTAATTAAATAAATAACTTTTTCTTAATGAATATATTTCATAAATTTTCTCAACCGAATATTTATAACACTCAATTCTTAAATTATTATCATTGTTATTAATCTTATTATAACACTCAATCATTTTATGATCTAATTTTTCTAATACCTTTTCTTTTGTCCATTTTTCATTTGTCTGATTTTGTACCCACTCAAAATAACTTACAACAACTCCACCGGAATTACATAAAATATCTGGTAATATCTTAATATTTTTAGAATTTAATATTTCTTCCCCTTCACTTGTTAATGGACCATTAGATCCTTCTAATAATACTGAACAATTTAGTAGTAGTGCTTCTCTCTTGTCAATACTTAATTCTAAAGCAGCAGGTACAAAAATATCTGAATAGATTGATAAATAACTATCTTTATCTATCTTTTCTACATTATCTAAAACATTCTCAACATTTTCTAATGAATTATTATCTATTTGATAATCTAATAATAATTTTACATTTTGTATTACAATATTTTTTTCATCATTTAAATGATTAATCTTATAACAACCGGTATGATCTGATAATGTATTTAATATATATAATTTATCTGTATTTTTATTCATAATATTTAAATACTCAATTAAATGATAACCAACATTTCCAAAACCTTCTAATTTAATAGTCTTTTTTTCTAATTTATTTACCAATTCATTTAAAATTACTCCAATGCCTCTACCAGTTGCTTCTTTTCTACCAAGACTTCCACCACATATTGGAGATTTTCCAGTGATTACACTTTTAACATGATTACTATTAATTAAATTATATTCATCCATAATCCAATCCATAATTTGAGAATTTGTTCCTACATCTGGTGCCGGAATATCATAATCTGGGCCTATATATTTATTGATTGCTCTAGTATATCCTCTTGTAATTAATTCTAAATCTTTCTTATTATAATCTCGTGGATTTATTTTTATACCACCCTTCGCTCCACCAAAAGGAATATCCTGTAAAGCACATTTTATTGTCATTAAACTTGCCAATGCTTTTACTTCATCCAAATGAACTTCATGATGAAATCTTATACCACCCTTAAATGGTCCTAAAACATCATTATGTTGAATTCTATATCCCTTAAAGATTTTTAATTCATTATTTGATAACTTTACAGGAAAATTAAATATAATTTCATTTTTTGGAAATGATAATATTTCTTTCATAGTTATAGGAATTGAGGAATTATTAAAACCATTTGTTAATTGTTCCTGTACTAAATTTAAAAATCTATTTGTGCTCATATATTTTAATATTTGATATATTTTTTAAATAGATTAAGTTTAATCTTTTAAAATTTAGTATAGCTAAATAAATAAATGACTGAAAGAGTTTTATTTATTAGCGGACGATGTGATCATTGTAAAAAAATATTAATAGGATTCCAACAACATAGTTTTTTAAAATCATTATTTAAAGTTGTTAATATTGACAGACAAGCATTTCCAAATTATATTAAAAGTGTTCCTTCTATTTTAATTAATGACAAAGTTATTAAAGGTGATACAGTTTTTGAATATTTGGGTAAATTAGTTGAGGGGAAAAATCAACAAGAACAAAGAAAAACTGAAGGTAATCCCACTGAATCTGATCAAGGACAGTGTAGAATTAATGAAGACGGAGAATTAGAAGGATGGTGTGGTAATGATACTGGTGGTATAGGATTTGCAATGATTACAGAAGAAAATGATGATTATACCAGAAAAACTTATAAATTAGAAAGTAATTATGATATGTTAGAAGGAGGAAATGTATCAATTAAAGATCAAGTTCAGAATATGGAACAAGGAGATACTCTTATAGCATCAAAGAAAAATGAATTTGATGGCGATTTAGAAAGAATGCAACAAGAAAGAGGATTATTAATGCAACAACAAACTGGTCCTGGTGGTATGAATCAACCTCCACCCGGTATGAATCAACCTGGTATGGGACAACCTGGTATGGGAGGTATGAATCAACCCGGTATGGGACAATCAGGTATGGGAGGTATGAATCAACCGGGTATGGGACAATCAGGTATGGGAGGTATGAATCAACCCGGTATGGGACAATCTGGTATGGGGGGTATGAATCAACCAGGTATGGGACAATCAGGTATGGGAGGTATGAATCAACCAGGTATGGGACAATCAGGTATGGGAGGTATGAATCAACCTAGTAATATGATGAGATAAAAAATATATATATTATTCTCAAAAAGAGGCCTTCTCGGCCGCATGAGTTCTCCCAAATATTTCATAATATTTTTTGACATCAATGCGTTAAATTATTTAAAAATTTGTAATCATTTACTATAAAATGGAAGAAATTGAGAAACAACTATTTACAATTTTTAATAATTTTATCAGAGATTTAAGTAAAACTTATCCGGAAATTAAAAGTTGTCTTTATAGGAATTATGAATATTGTTTAGTTGATGGTGATAAAAAATTGAGTGAATGTTCAAAATTAGAAAAATTTTTAGAGATTATTAATGATCATGAAAAATTTATTACAGATAAAAATTTAGAATTCTTTGACTTAGAAATCGAATTATTAGAAGAAATTTCTTTTAAAAGATTATGGGAAAAAAATATAACAAATAAAACAAGAGAAAGTATTTGGAAATATTTACAAACATTCCAAATAATCAATATCAATCTTAAAAGCAATGAAGAATTAAGGAAAGCACTATCTCAAATTGGAACTGATACAGTTATGGAAGTTGATAAGTCAACTGCGAAAGATTTAAAAAAATTAAAAAAATTATCAAGTAATATTAAAGATGAAAATAAAAATATATTTGATGGTGAAGGTGAATTAGATAAAATGTTAGGTGGATTATTAGATTCTGGTATAGGTGATATAGCAAAAGAAGTAGCTAAAAATATGAACATAGATGAAATGTTTGGTAATATTAATGAAAATAGTAATCCTATGGATGTAATGTCTCAAATGATGAATCCGGAAAAAATGAATAGTATTTTCCAAAATATTAATTCAGTAATGGAAAAAAAGGTTGAGAAAGGAGAATTATCACAAGATTCATTAAAAAATGAAGCGGAAGGGATGATGGGTAAGATGAAAGAAAATCCTATGTTTAAAAATATGATGAATGGATTAGATGAATCAATGAATAATTCATCAAATGATAATTCGGAGGAATTAACACGAGAACAAAAAAAAGAAAAATTAAGACAAAAAATCAAACAAAAACAACAAAATAGATAAATATAGTAGAAAAAGATAATTTAAATTTTAAAATTTATTTATATTTTTAATAATATAGATATGATAAATACTCCTTTTTGGTACACTGATATATCAATTCTTTATGAAAAAGATTCTATTACAGAAATTTTTCCATCAAAACGATTTGATATATTACGGAAATTAAATGCGATTGTAAGATTATCAATACTTTATACATTAGTTATGTATTTTCTTAAAAGAGAACAAAAATATTTAGTAATACCTTTAATTGTGATGGGTATTACTTGGTTAATATGGTATAGACAAGATGATATTCATGTTGATGCAATAATGAAAGATTCAATTAGTGATAAAATAGATGATTTAGTTAAAATAAATGATTTAAATACAGAATGTCGTGTTCCAACAAAAGAAAATCCTTTTATGAATCCAACATTAGATGATTATGGTAATAATAGTTCACCACCGAAAGCGTGTCCTTCATATAATAATAAAGGTGTTCAGAGAAGAGTTGATGAATTATTTAATGAAGATTTATATAGAGATGTAAAGGATGTATTTAATAAAAATAATAGTCAAAGACAATTTTATACAGTTCCTGGGAGTAATGTTCCAAATGATCAATCATCTTTTGCGAATTGGTTATATGGAACTCCACCAACATGTAAAGAAGGAAATGGGATTGCGTGTTTAGGAATGATGGGGAGAATTAATGGTGGTGGTAAAACCACATAATTAAATTAAATAATTTAAATTTTTTTTATTTTGTAAAATATATATAAATGTCATTAGATTTACAAAATTGTAGTAATTTAGAAACTGAGGGAAAAGCTGGATTTAATACTTTTAGAGAAGCTAGTCTTATTTCTGATAATTTATTGGTAGAATTAGATGATAAACAAGCTAAGGGCCCAGGTCAATATCATTTAGATAGTCAATATTCATGTGACTGTGGATTAAAAGAAGCACAAAGCATTCAAACATCTCAACCGGGTATTCATTTAAAAGGTGGTGTTGGTTGGTCTGGTGAAAATGGTTGTTTAGTTGATAATGATAGTAATTTAAGACAAAATACAGAAATTTTAACAAATAGAAGAGTTATTAATCAATTAACAACCAGATTATCTGCAACAACTCCTAATTTAAATAAAGGTTATTATGATGTTGATGTAGAATCTATTATTCGTCCGGGTGATTTTGCTGGAGATCAAAAACCCTGTATAGGTACTTCTGAAGTAACTTTTGGTAATTATTTCTTACCTATGATTCCTAAATTAAAAACTGAAGTTCAGGATAAAAAACATATTATTCCTGAAGATTCTAAACAAGACTGGGTTAGAGGTGGATTACCTACTCGTCAAATGGTTAGAAATAGTGATTATTTAAGAAGATGCCAACAAAAAACGTTTCAGTAATTAAATATTAAATATTTTTTTATTTTATATTCATATAAAAAATGAATAACAATAGTAATAATAATAATATTAATATTAATAATAATAATTTATTATTAAATGGTGGTTTTGACAAAGATAATAATAAAAATAAAGATGTATATCGTTTATTAGATAGTGGTATTAATAGATGGGAACCATTATTTTTTGATCCTCAAAAGAATTGTATAGAACCATTTAATAGAAATGGAGTTAATACGAATTTATTATCATTAGATAAACATTTATCTGAATGTGGAATAAATAATTTTATAATGTAATATTATAATGAATAGCATTGAGAGTGAAACATTAAATGATAATAGAAATCAAACTGCAAGAAGCGAATCAGTATTAAATGATTTAAGAAAATATGCATTAAAAATTGGGTGGATAGAAGTTACTAAAAATGTATATAAAACAAGTAATGGTAATCATATTCATTTAACAGGATTTAATGAAAAAAGTAAAAAATATTTCTTTGAAGATAAAGATGATATTCCATCACCAGAAGATTTTGATGAAATGAGTTTAGCCGAAAAAAAGAATAATGGATTTTTTGTTATGGAAAATCAAACAGCAAAAAAGAAAAAGAAATCCACTAAAAGAAAAAAGAAGAAATCTAAAAAGAAAAGGAAATCATCAAAAAAGAGAAAGAAATCTAAAAAGAAAAGGAAATCATCCAAAAATAGAAAGAAATCTAAAGGAAAGAAAAAGTAAATTTGATTTAATATTTAAAAAAATAAATAAAGTATTTATAAATGGAAGATATTGAGGAAGTAGTTGATGTTTATGATAATGATGATTATGATATAGATGATATTATTATTCAGGATGATGATAAGGATATTAATATGATAATGAAAAATTATAAAAGAAATATGAAAAAGTATAAAACGATACCAAGTTTAACAAAATATGAAAAATGTAAAGTATTATCAGAAAGGGCAAATCAAATTAATTATGGTTGTAATATCTTAATAAAAGACTATGATAAATATGATAATGCATATGATATAGCTGTAGCAGAATTTAATGAAAAACGTATACCATTTATTATTCGTCGTCCATATGGAAATACATTTGAGTATTGGAAATTAAGTGATTTAATATAAAAAAAAATATATTTATTATTTATATAATTATGAATTTATTAGACAAGATTTTTTTATCAGTAAATAAATTTTGCGGTGATGATAATGCATGTACTATGATTGTTTTTGTATTAATTGGTTTTATGTTATGTTATTTATTTCGTAATCAGTTTGAGGGTTATGCAAATTTAGATAATTTTCATTTCCTAGATGAGAAAAAGGATAATGTACCTCAAGTAAATAATCAAGTAAATAATCAAGTAAATAATACAGGTGGTGTAAATTCAGGTAATCAGCAAATAGGTATAGAATTAAATAAAAAATTTCCTGAACCAACGCCATCGACACAGAGACAATTAGGAGTAGTTTCTGCAATGAAAATGGATAAACAAAATAATATAGTACAAACACCTGGATTAAATATTCAGGATTCTATGATATTTAAACCATTTGATGAAATTTGGAATCCAGGATTCATGCCATTAGATATGGTATTTAAGAATGTTCAGGAGACTGCTAAAAAGATGATTCCGGATTTTGGTCCTTCAGTTGGTCCAAGTGTTGGTACGAGTGTTGGTCCTAACCCGGTAGATGGTAAACCGATGAAAGAATTAAAAATAATTTTAGTATATGCTCCATGGTGTGGTCACTCAAAAAAAATGATACCGGATTATGAAAGAGTAAAATCTGAATTTGATGGTACAGTTGTAAATGGTAATCAAGTGAGTATTATTATGTATAACTCAGATGTAGATAAAGATAAAGTTAAAGAATATGGTGTTAAGGGATTTCCAACATTATTTGTTGAGAAGAATGGTATTAAAGAATCTTTCCCTCATAGAACATATGATAAGATTGTTGAATATATTAAATCTGCTTAAGACCATTTTTTTGTAATTTGATAATTATGTTTTGATGAAGGTTGATTTGCATCCGTATCTTCTTTTAATCTGTCTTCATTTGATGCAGAATATTGCCAATGATCATGACTACATAATCTAAAATCATCATGATTATCTGCTTTATACCAGAAAACTTGATCTGTTAATTTATTACTTTTTGCATTATTATGAATAACTAAACATTCATAATTTTCTGTACATTGATCCATTACTTGACAAAACATCTCAAAATTTGGAAACATACCAGCATAGTGTTCATATAATCTTTTTCTATTTGATACATAATTTTCTCTTAAAATAAATACATAATCAATATTTGTTCTTAAATTAGGAGGTATACCTAAAGCATATTGCATTGTAATTAAAAATAATATTTTAAAATGGCGACCATTCATAAATAAACTTCTAACATTTTTATCTTTGGTCCACGAATTATCATATAAACAATCATCTAAAATCAAAAATGCTCTAGGATCTACATTAATACTTTCCTTGCATCTATCTATCATCATTTTTTGTCTTTTTAATAATCTTTCTATAATACCGGGTTCATATTCTTCATAAATAAATAATTTAGGAACCATTTTACTATAAAATTCATTTGCTGCTTCAGTTCCCGAAATAACTTGTCCTGCTGGAATATTTGTATGATGAGCCATAATATCTTTACATAAGAAAGATTTCCCTGTATCTCTTTTCCCTATTAATACAACAACTTTATCATCTTTTAGTTCTTCAATATTAAATCTTTTTAATTGAATCTCCATATATACTTAATGGTATAAAAAACTTAATTTTATAACTTATTTAAGTTTAAATATTTAATTTTTAATTATTAATTCATTAATATGTATTCAAATAGCATTAACTATTATAAATGGGAAACTAAAAAATATAAAGAATTATTTAATTCTTTTAAAGAATTTATAAATATAAAATCATTACAATTTTATATGCCTGTTTTTTCTTTATATTTTTATATTCATAATAAATCGAATGCAAATAAAAAAATAGACTTAAGAAGAAATTTTTATATAAAAAATGTGAATGAAATTATTAAAGAAAGATATTATAACTCAAATATAATTTTTAAAGGTGATATATATGATTCATCAAAAAATATTGTTGAGAATAAAGAAATATTTTGTAAATGTATTCCTATATTAGATTCTATTCATTGTATTAATAATAATTATAATATTGTATCACATAATAATCATTTATTACCATCAACATATAATTATAATACTTTTAATAAAATTAATGATATTGATAATACTGCTTATATAGATGTATTTTTTTCATTTATAGCAAGTGAACTTACTTATAATAAAATTAATCCTTCATTTCCATTATATTATGGATCATTTAATGGTATAGGTGATTATAAATATGATATAACGGATGAATATCATGATATAAAAATTGATAAATGTTTTAATGAAATGATAGATAAATCATTTAAATTAGATGTTTATTTATCCGATAGTGATGATGATGATGATGATGATGATAATAATGAAGGGAGTGATACTAGTAGTAGTAATAGTGATAATTCATATTATAATGAAGATTATATAGCTACTATCAAAAATATACCTGTTCAGTATTTATTTATAGAAAGATTAAAAGGAACATTAGAAGATTTAATAATGGAAAATATAACCGAAGAAGTCTTATTAAGTTGTATATTTCAAATTTCATTTGCTCTTATTTATTTACAAAAGAATTTTAAATTTACTCATAATGATTTACATATTAATAATATAATGTATGTTAATACAGAAACAAAATATTTATATTATAAATATAATAATACTTATTACAGAGTTCCAACGCACGGAAAAATATTTAAAATAATAGATTTTGGAAGATCTATATTTACTTATCATAATAAAGTCTTTTTAAATGATGTATTTTCTGATTATGGTGAAGCAGGTGGTCAATATACTTATCCAAGACAAGTAAATTATTTACTTAAAAATGATAAAGATAATATTTTACCAAATTATAATTTTGACTTATGTAGATTAAGTATGACTATCCTAGAAGAATTAAATTTAGAAAATTACTCAGAAAACTTTATAAAGTTTATGAATAAAATGTGTCTTGATAAAGATGAAAATAGCTTTTTAAATATGCCGGACGATTTTAGATTATATATAAATATTGCAAAATATGCATGTAATTCATTACCGAGAGAAGTTATAATGAATAATATTTTTAATCAATATCGTATTAAAAAGAAATTATTTCCTAGGAAATCATATTATACGGTTTAATTTGAATAAAAAACTAATGTATATCTTTCACCTTTAAACTTACATGTTTCATGAGGATATTTAGAACCATTAAATGTATAAAATTTATTTTTTATATCATGTTTAACGGGATTTTTCTCATTTTCATCAAATACTGTTAATTCACCACCCGTATAATTTCCTAATCCTACAATATATGATATACCTGTATTTTTTGCATCTTTATGTCTTTTTGCTCTATGATTCTTATTATACTGAATTGATGTAAACTTAAATTTAGGATCTTTTAATTTCATTAATTTTTTAGTTTCTTTGAATAATTTTTTATATTTAGGTTCCCTTGTTTTCATAGATAACATTTTACGATAACCAGCATTCTCACCTTTACCTGCCCAACTTGTAACTCTACCCAAAACAAACCCTTCATAACCACCCTTTTCATTCCTTTCCAACTGACTTGCTCTTATTACATTTGGTCTCTGTGTTCGTGGCCATTTTAAATCTCGCATCAGTTCTAATACTATCCTTTTTTGCTCACTTAAATTATTTGTATCCTTCTTCTTAGTTTTTGTTTTTCTTTTAGATTTTCTTTTAGTTTTCATATATATAATAATAATATATATTATATTAAAATGGAGGCTTCCCACCACCTATTGTATTAGATGAACTAATTGTTTTTTTAACTAAACTTTCACTACCAGAATTAAATACAAATAATATAAAAAATGAAATAAATAAAATAATAAAAAATATTTTTAAATATTCTTCTTTTCTAGTTTGTTCATTTTCATTATTTGTAAAAATAGCATATAAACCTGTACTTAATCCACTTATACCTGTACCCATTAATAATGAATCACTAAACATTTAGTAATGAATTACAATTTAATTAATTTTTTAAAACTTATTTTCAACTTCATTCGCATCCTCAAATAATGAATAATTATTTTCATTATTTTTTTCTATTTTAATTCCTTTATTTTCCGCAATCTGTTTTACATCCTCAAAAAAATTCGCTAATGATGAAGTTTCATCTATATCATCTTCATTTTTAACTACTACTAATTCTTTTCTTGGAGATTTTAATTCTTCATTATTTATTACTTCCTTTTCATTAATACTACCCAATGGATTAATTTCAGGTTTAGATTTATTCATATTAGGATATAATGAAGTAAATGAAAACGAAGATTTATTTTCTTTTGCAGGATATAGTAACGGTCCCGGTACAGGCTCCAATGCAGGTTCTGGTGCAGGTTCTGGTGCAGGTTCTGGTGTAGGTTCTGGTGTAGGTTCTGGTGTAGGTAATTTTTCCACTACATTTGGAATATTTAATTCTAATGATTGAGTAGAAGAATAATTATTTGATATATTATCACTAGGATAAATAACTGATACATCATCGTTTTTAACATTTAATGGTAAATTAAAATTTTCATTATCATCCTTTTTTATTACATTTATTTCTTCTTTTACTTCCATATTTGTCATTAATCGTTTTATTCTCTCATTATCAATATTATCTTCATCTTTATTTATTAATTCTACATTATCATATGTATCCTCTTGTGGAATATCAACCGGAACAGTTATATCATTTACAACTATATTTGATATTTGTTTTGATATTTGTTCTTCACTTGGATCATCATCTGTTGTAAATATAGTTTGAGATTCTGTATTATTATCTACATTATTATTTATTATATCATTTATTACATCTTTATTATCTTCTATTTTAGAATTTATTATTTCTTTATTTGTCTCAATCTCTTCATTGAGAAATTGAGGTTGTGTTTCTATTGTTTCTTTATTATCATCTATTTGATCATCTATTTGATCTTCATCTTCTACTTCATCTTCTACTTCATCTTCTACTTCATCTTCTACTTCATCTTCTACTTCATCTTCTACTTCATCTTCTACTTCATCTTCTACTTCATCTTCTACTTCATCTGGTTTTTTATTTTTAAAATTTTTTTTTAATTCATTTAATTCTTCTCTTAATAATCTTTTAATTTCATCTTTTTGATTTAATAAACTATTATCAGTTTCAACTTCTAAATGTTCTTTTAATATTTCTTTTATTGGTAATAAATTTCTAATAGTATTTTCTATACAATTTTTTATAATATTTTCTATCTCTTTATTGTTTTTTTGATATTCATATCCTGGAATATTTTCATTTAATAAATAGGGATTTTTCCATAATTCCCTTGCTGTATTTATATATGATTTATGAATAAATGTACTACATTTTGGTATAGTAACATTAATTTTATGAAAAGATTGATTTGGACCAATTGATGTTAAAATTTTAGTATGACTTATAAATACTGCGGTAATTAAATCATCTATCCAATCACAATTGGAATTATTTATAATACGACTACATTCACTATCTATAATTTCATTATTCCAAATGGGAACTTTTTCTAATAATTCTCTAAAAATTAATAATATTTGTCCTCCTCCTCTTGATGAATAAATTAATTTTGATTCATCAAAAATACTTTTTACCCCATCAAATATATGAGGATATAAAATCTCAATTAATTGTTTCGTATATTCAACCTTAGCTTGTGCAAAAATTGGAGTATTTAATGCTTCCATAAATTAAATATACCATTGAATTAAAAATTTAAACTTAAACTTATTCTATTTTAATAAATGATACTCTAAAAGTAATATTATTATTATTATAAATTTCATAATAAAAATCTCCTAATTCTGTATCTTTTGTAATATGTTTTTGATCTTTAAAATAATTAGGAAATTTAAATATATAAGAATTTATATCTTTGAAAACTTCTAATTTTACTTTGTAATCCATTGATATAAAATATTCATTTACTTTTTTAATATTATCTTCAGTTAAATCATTTATATTAACTTTATTATCTTTTCCATAAAAATATTTTAATCCATCTACAAAAATCATTAATAATTGCTCAAAAACATGTAAACCTATATTTTTATCTTTTTCTAACAAAGGTAATTCTAATTTTATACTACCTTGGTTTTTTGGTGAATTGCTATATAAATAATTAATAAACTCATTATGATCACCTTCTTTATATTCAGTTTGAGACATTATAAATTTATTACAAAAAAAATTAAAATGATAAACTTAATGATTTTCACATCCTTCACAAATATATATTTCATCATTAGAATTAGCTATTAATATTTCTTCATATGTATGACTATGAATATGAAAATCACAATTTTTACATTGATCAATTAAATAAACTAAATTATATTTTTCTAACGTATTTAATAAATCTTTACGAACTTTTACTATTATATCTTCTACTGAATTAATATAACGAATATCTAATTCAACTTTATAAAAACTAAATGTACTACTAGAAAGATAAAAATTTCTTAAATAATTATTATTCATTATTTAATAATATTAAATTTATATTTTTAAATAAATTAGGGAACTCTATTTATTAATTGCTCACATTTCAATTCCCCTGTGGTCAGGCAATCTGCTTCATCGCAATAAGCGAGGCCGGGTTTAACAGTTTGACACTTAATTTCGTCTAAATCATCGTCGAACCACCAATTCCCCTGACCTGGTTCATCCATACATGGGATCTTGCCACCGGGTTCATTCACGTAAAAATGATTACATCTTGCATCAGGATACAAACCTCTCATTACCTCAATATCTATTTCATTACATGAAGTTATACTGCTTCTTTCCATTCCCACCAAGTTGTCTTCTATGAAAGGAGTTGCTTCAATTAATCCTTGTAATTCACATATATTAATTTCATCTGTATTAATTTGATCCATATCATAGATAAATGATTGTTTACATTTAGTTCCTCTCATACATTTACCCCCATCTTCAGTGTCATCTGCATCATCTGGTCTTGTTATACACTTATATCCATCTATATCTTGAAACATTTCACATGTTAAATCGGTGGCTTCGACTGCTGCGTCGTGACCGGGTAATGTTAACGTCAGATCGTCCCCTCGCGATGCCAAATAGTACGCTTCGTCCCCGAGATCTTCAATATCTAATTCAGAGCAGTGCATATCCGTCTTTGTTATTCCTGCGGCCTCCAAGTACGTATTAAACGCTGTTGGTAGATCTTGTAATTTCATTCTTCCCCAACAAGTATCAAACTTTTCAGAATTTTCATCCACAGCAAGACATTCATATCTCCCAGTTCTTCCTTCAATTGTTCCCTCGGCGGCCGGTATACATTTACCGACGAGAGCGTCATTAGCACATTCTTCCCTAGTATATTCATGGCAGGGTTTAGGCCAGTGTCTTGGAGAAAGTATAAATGTTTGTTTATTTAGTTCTGTCTTTAAATCACTTAATTGTAATCTTCCACTTGAAGTTGTTTCTATTTTTTCTTCAATTTCTCCTAATTTTGTAAATATTTCACGATAATCAACACTACCACCTTCACTCATAAATTCACCCTGTGGTCCTTCAAATGTAGAATAAGGGGGTTCTGCATAATCTGCCGAAGGAGATGGTTGTCTAATTTTAATCTCAACTGATCTAGGACAATTATCACAAGCAACACGACAAGCATCAAATGCTACTACACCATTATCACCTATATCACTACAATCAGTACCAGTTATAGAATAATCTTTACATGTTTTTTCTTTATTTTTCCATGTCATATCATCTCTACAAATAGATTCATTTTTGTAATCAGTATTATTATTTCGTTGTTGCATAAATGGTTTGTCAAATGGATTACCAAATGATTCAATATTCATAAAACAACAAAATAATAATAATAATAATAAAATACCTAATAATAAATGAATTTTTTTCATATACTTACTAATTTATTAGATAATAATTAATATGAAAAAGATGCCAATGATTGAGTATAAGGATTTTCTTTAAATGGATCTAACATATTTGGATCTAATCTATCGGATAATTTAACATTATCAAGAGTATCTTTTTCTTGTGTATATTCACAAGTATAATCTCTTGGAATAACATTATATATTTTATCTGGGTTAGAAATAGAATAAGTAAAATAATCACTTTCGATTTTCTTAATATCAACATTAAGAGTATCCATACCATTTGTAAGTTTGGTATATTCAGTAGTTGGTGCTCTACCTTGTGCAATGATTTCTTTATTGGGATTAAGATCCGCCCTGAAATATTTATCATTTGCCATTGCTGCAGTGTTATGTGATGAACCAGCATTACCTGTATGTTCGAAATTAGTTGTTTGTTTAACAGTTGGTTTAACACTATCATATAATCTTTCAGTTCCCCCTGTAAATATAGATTTAATATTTCCTTCATATGTCCTTTCAGTTGTAACTTCTCTCTCATTAGGATAAGCAAAAAAACTATTTCTATTATGATCATCATCAATTGCTTTAGCTTCTAAATTCATATTACGATTAGTCTCAACTTCTAATTGTTGATTTGTTGATTTTTTAAACATTGGTCTTTCTTGACTAGGATTAAAATTAACAGCACCAGCAGGCCCTAATTTACCCTCATTAAAATGAGCCCGATTAGTTTCTTTAACAATATTAACAGGATTAATACTTTGAGCATTGATTGCCCCAGTTGTTACTAACCATCTATCGGCAGTATTTATATAATCTGCATCAGGTGAGTGTTGATAAACTTCACCGATTTCGCCTCTATTATCAATTCCCTTACCATGAACAACTCTTGCACCAAAACTTTCTTTTTGATTATTTAATGTTCTCAAATTATCAATAGCATTTCTCTGTGCATATGCTAAATCAACATCCCGATTAATATCACTTTTTTCATCTATATGTGCTACATTTTCTTGTTCAAATGGTAATTCATTTCTGCGTTCCATTCCACCTACATATCTTGATTGATCTGCTCTCGCACCCCCAAAATTATTACCAAATACATTCCCGTAATCTCTTTCTAACTCAAAAAATTGTGAAGTTTCTCTTTTAGGAGGTCTAAAAGCATGAAATCCACCTTGATGATTTGTTAATCCTTGATTATTATCCAAGTCAACTTGTGTTGGTCCGGACCCACTAAAAAAAGGCTCAACAACAACACCTTGATCATTAATTAAAAAATCTTTTTTAGATATTGTTTCACCTGTAATTGATGTTACATTATCGGTTATATTAGTAGTATCTCTTAATGTATTTCTACCACTCATATTTAAAGAATCAATGATTTTAGAATCACCCAATAATGATTGATCGTGTCTTTTATTAACTAAATCTATTTCATGTTTTTTTGAGTCTAAAAAATTGGTTTGTTCATAAATAGAATTACCAGATCCCATAACTAAGGGTGGGGTAACTTCATAGCTTACTTTATGTTTATTATCTGAATCTTTATTCATTAAATAACCAACACCCATTAATCCAAGTAAAACTACAGATTCCATTATATAACTATATTAATATATTTATTATATAATTTTAATCTAAATTATATAATTTTTTTAATTCATACGGAATTGTATCATTATTAAAATGTGATATCATTTTATCATTAAAATATCCCAATAATTTAAAATGACAATTATTTTCATATAATAAAAAAATAGAATCATTACTATTATTATAATCATTTAATGTATTATATACAGAATAATCATTATCAAATTCATTAGAATTTAATACAAAAATATTTAATTGCAAAGTTTCTATTAATATTTGTAATAATAAATAATCACCCCAATATTCATGACCGGGAGTTTTTATTTTTTCTTTAAATTCTTCATATGAATTTATACTATATGGATCCCATTCTTCTTCAAAATCATCTGAATCTTTCATAATTCTATAAAAATTCATTAATAAATCATATTGTTTTAATGTAATATTATCTGATATCATATTTCTAATATCACATGAATTATAATATATATTTTTATTCATATCGCGTTCATTTAAACTTTGAGCTATACAATGAAATAAACAATCACCATCACTTTCACAATCCAAAATACCATAGGGTGAATTTTTATTTTTTATTTCACTTAATTTATTTAATTTTGTAATCCATTTTTTAGACAACTTTTCCCATCCATATTCATCTAATTTTAAATGCCAATTATTTTTTGTTACCGGTTTAAATTTATCCGATTTATATCTATATTCCATAATGTTTTCTTTTAATCTAATGTCATCTGTTAAATATATTTCCATATTTATCATATTATAATTCTTATATTTTTAAATATTATTATTATATATATATAATAATGATAAAAAATTTAATTAAAAACCATTCGTGTAAAGAAATAATTATTTTATTACTCTTAATATTTGGTGCATCAACTTTTTATTTATTATCTCAAAATAATTCATCTTGTAGTTAATTATTTTTCCACTTTTGACCACAATGATTACATATATATATATATTTCATATTTTCCATATCATATTTAATATATGTAATAGATGATTCTTTATCTTCTAAAATAGATATACATTTATCATTTGTACATTTAATATTTTTATTATTATTGATTCGTGGTAAAGTTATATCATTACAGATATACTTATTATTATTAATATATTCTGAATTATCATATTCTCTAAAATCTATCGAATAAATACAATTATTTTCACCCGTAAATAATTCTTTTTTTTGACATGCCTTACAATAATGAATTAATTTTCTATCATCTGGTTCACCCTCTAAATATAAATAAGTCATATTATGACATTCACTACAAAAATGCATTTCTGAATTTTCCATGTTATATTTTATTATAATATAATATAATCTTTAATTATAATCAAATTTTCTAAAAATATTTTCTAATTTATTATTATAATGCAAGTTTCTTCCGGCGGAGCAAGTGGGCCATCTGAAGGCACACCACCTGATAATATTGAAGATCTTAAACAGAGAATTATTACTTTACAAAAAAATGTAACTGAAGAAGAAAAAGCGGCGCGGCAAGCGGCAAAAGATAAAAAAGAAGATATTGCTATGATTCACTCGAAGAAAAAACAAATGTACAATTATCATCTAAAACAGACTCAAAGACTATTACAATTAGCTCAAACCTCTCATGAAGGGCAACTTCTAGTTAAAGCAACCCAGCAAACAGTTGATGCAGCCAGACAAAAATATAGAATGATTCCAGGCGCGAAACCTATCGCTTTTAGATCTAATAAAGAATCTAAAAAACATAAATTTAAAGGAATGGCCGGTATATCAACTCAACTCAAAGGTGGCGATATTTTTGTAATATTAAAGCGTGAAAATCGAGAAGACGGCTCATCTATGTATCATATAAGGAAAGAAGATGAAACTCAAGGATGGATAAAAGCATATGATATTCAAGGTTCGGTAAAGAAAGTAACTAGAGGCGGGGGAAGGAAATATACTAAAAAGAGAAAACATACTAAAAAGAGGAAACATACTAAAAAGAGGAAACATACTAAAAAGAGGAAACATACTAAAAAGAGGAAACATACTAAAAAGAGGAAACATACTAAAAAGAGGAAACATACTAAAAAGAGGAAACATCATAAAAAGAAATAATTTATAATATTTCTAATTTATGATTCATCTCCTCTCTTAAAAATTCATAATTAATAATCATAGAAATATTATAAATATTTAATGTTATTTTAGCTGGTTTTGGATGTAATTTACATAATCTATCTAAATTATTTAATATATTCGGTTTTTCTTTTATTAAATGATCTTTAATAATATCACAAAATACCTTAAATTGTGGATGAATATTAAAAGCATTTTCTTTTATTAAATGATTATAATTATCATGTTCAACAATTACATTATATAATTTATTTCTTTCACCTTTTTCATTCTCAAATCCAGGTTCATTATGTAATGGATTTTTACATAATAATGATTGTATTGATAATAAAATACTTCCTATATGCATTACACTTGTCCATTTAGGACCCGACCATGTATTAATTGATGACAAACATACTTTCCCTAAATAATTATCACTTACTCGACCTCTATATAAATTTGGATGAATACGATACTTACTATGAGATAAATAATTTACTTTTGGAGGGCTAAATGGATAATCATTTGGAAATACAATTACAAAATATAATATTCCATTTTCATATGGAGTATCTTTAGGACCAATAATTATTGCCATCGCTTCTAACATATTATTTTCATTAAAATTTACATGAATACCCAATTCAGATAAATTCATTTTTCGAATTTCTTTAATATCTTTATTAATTATCCTTTTAATCGCATCTTTTGACATTTTTTAAATATATATCATTATTTTTTCTTAAATAATTTATATATTTCCATTTAATTTTATAGAAAATTAAATTTTTTAATTATTCTTTAAATATAAAGATTTTTACATAAGAATGCGTAATAAATATATTTTTTGATAAATTTGATTTAGATTTAAATTTAATTAAAGAAAAAAATATTAAGGTTTAATTATTGAGATGGATGAATTTTTACAAAAATACAAAATATCAAAAGAAACAAATGCAAAACCCATCACACATACATCTATGAAAGGTGGTAAATGGTCAATTCCAGAAAAGAAAATGAAAAAATTTTATAAATTATGTATTGATCAAGTCATTAATGGAGATAAAAATTATTTATTAGTTGAGAAAATGAGAGATTATTTTCCTTTCGTCATTGATATTGATCTTAAATATAAATCTATAATTGATAGACAATACGATGATAAAACTATTCAAAAATTAAATGAATATTTATGGAAAAAAATTACTGAATGTATAGATATTACAGAAACATCTGGTAAAAATATTGTTTTTCTCATGGAAAAAGAAAAAACATATCCATGTAATAAACAAGATTATAAATATAAAGATGGAATTCATCTAGTTTTTCCAGAAATAATTATTGATAAACCAGGATTTAAACAAATTATTTCTAAAATACAATCTGAAAATAAAATCAAAGAAATATTTACTGAATATTCTATAGAAAATGGTATTGGACCTGATAATGATGATAAAGAAATATTTGATAGTTCATTTTCATCATGGCAATTATATGGTTGTCATAAAGATAATGAAACACCTTATAAAGTAACTAAAATATACAAAATGTATGATTCTAACTGTGAATTAATTGATCAAGATGAATTTGATGAATTTTATAGTGATCCACTTGATATTATGAAACAATTATCTATGTGTTATCGTAAAAAATCTAATATATCTTATACAGAGGAATTCTCAAAAACATTTAAACAAAAGCAACCTACTATTAGTAGTAGTAATACAATTATGACTGATGATATTTATGGTAATGGTTATTATGTAGATAATAATAATATAATTAATCCATTTGAGCTTGTTGAAGAAGAAGAACTTAAATTAGTCAAAGGATTAGTAAAATGTCTTTCTCCTGAAAGGGCAAGTGATTATGGTAAATGGCTGCGAGTTGGTGCCGGTTTACATAATATTAATAAGAATAAACTATTAGATACTTGGACTGAATTCAGTATGAAATACCCTTCTTATGAAAATGGGTCATCTAAGCGAAATTGTGAATCTAAATGGAAATCATTTGATAATTATGAAGGAGCTAAAAGAGGAATTGCTTCATTAAAAAAAGAAGCAGAATTAGATAACCCTATTATGTATAAAAAGGTTATTAATGAAAGTTTATTTACATTTGTAGATAAATCTGTAAGAGGTGGTCCAAATGCTGATTATCTTGTAGCTAAGGTTGCTTATGAAAGATATAAAGATGAATTTATTTCAGTAAATGTAAAAGATGAATGGTTTCACTTTAATAAACACCGATGGGAAAGAACCTTAGAAGGAACATGTCTTAAAAATCGTATTCATAATGAAATTTATAAAATATATTATGAATATCAAGAGCATTATATGAGAAAAAAAGATGAGGAATTAAAAAGATTACAAGAAGAAGGGATGGACACTGAAGAAGTAACATTAGGAAAAAGTGGATATGGTAAATTGCTACAGAATATAATGAATATCCAAGCGAAATTACTTCAGGGTCAATATGTAAATGGTGTAATGAAAAATCTTCGTGATATGTTTTATAAAAAAGAAATCATGGAAAAGTTTGATACAGATACAAGTCTTTTAGGTTTTGATAATGGTGTATATGATCTTGTAAATAATGAATTTAGGGAAGGTAGACCAGAAGATTATGTAACAATGACTACTAAAGTATCATTACCTATTAAACCGGAAGACATGCCAATTAAACTTGATGATATGTTAGAATCATTTAAAAATACAGATTTAGATGTCTTTCCGGAGATGAAACATTATAATGCTTATTATGTAGATATGGAAGGATTTATTAAAAAGATTGTACCAATTGATTCTGTTCGTGGATATACAATGAAGTTTTTAGCTAAATGTTTATCTGGGGAGAATCGTGATGAAGGATTTTATATTTGGACTGGTACTGGTGGTAATGGTAAATCAAAACTTATTGATCTTACTAGTATGGCAATGGGTGAATATGCTTGTAATTTACCGATTGCTTTACTAACTCAAAAGCGAAAAGCATCTGGAGCAGCAAGTCCTGAGATGGCAATTACTAGAGGGAAGCGTCTTGCTGTAATGCAAGAACCCGATGTAAATGAAACATTAAATATTGGTCAAATGAAAGAAATTACTGGCAATGATAAAATTACAGCAAGAGGTTTATATAAAGAACCATTTGAGTTTACACCACAATTTAAACTTGTTTGTATGTGTAATGATTTACCAAATATTCCATCAAATGATGATGGTACATGGAGACGTCTAGAAGTAGTTGATTTCATTGCTCGATTTGTAGATTATGAAAATGAAGTAGATGAATCATTACACAGACATCTCAAGGATAAGAGTATTAAAAATAAGATTCCAGCATGGGTTGTTCCGTTTTACTCGATGTTACTTCCAGCGTGGAGAGATTATAATGAAAATGGTATTGATATTCCAGATGAAGTTAAGTCAAAGACTCGCGAATATCGTAATAATAATGATTTAGTTGGTCAATGGATCGATCAAAATTGTGAATCATCTGATAATATTGTATCAAATGATGGTATTACAGAACAAGCGCCAACTGATTTTGATACACTCTATGATGATTTCATAGAATGGTGTGAGGAAGAAGAATTTAAAAATCGTCCAGATAAGTGTGGAGTTAGAAATGCACTAAAGAAGTGGCAAGAAAAGTCTCAATATGGATTATCATATGGTAAGAAGAAGACTGAAGCAGGATCTAATGGATATGAAAAATCTATGAAGTTTAATCTTAAGCTTGTTTAGATTTATGTTTAAATTTTACATTATACTTTTTAGTAATATGATTATCAACTTTTCTTGTTTTACCTCCTAAAATATAAGAATACATTCTCGCTTTCCCCCATGATTCTGCAGTTTGATTGGGTCTCGATCCGGATGAATAATAAGCACCCTTACCTTTCCTAACTACAGCTTTTAATGCCTGAACTGGTATTCCTGTCACTTTTGATATTTCATTATAAGATTTTATATCTGGATATAATTTATGAAATTTTTCAGTCCATGAAGATGATTTACTTTTATATGATTTAACTTTAGGTCTCGTATAATATTTTTTTGAAAGATAATCTTTTCTACTTTTATTTAAAGATTTTTTTTGTTTTTTTTTATCACTTTTTGATAATGTTTTTGGTAAATATTTATTAGAATATTTTGTTTTTTTAACCATATAATATATAATAGAAATGAAAAAGGTTGTTATAAAAAAAAGTACTAATTCAGCAAAAAAATATATGGCAATATTTTATCAAGATGGTAAAAAAATAAAAACAACTCATTTTGGAGCAGCAGGTATGAGTGATTATACAAAACATAAAAATAAAAGTCGTAAAAAAAGATATATGAATAGACATAGAACTAGAGAAAATTGGAACAATCCAATGACTGCTGGTGCATTAAGTCGTTGGATATTATGGAATAAACCAACATTAAAAGCATCTATAGATGATTATAAAAAGAAATTTAAATTTTCTTAAAATGATCTATTACAGATTGATATCCTTTATCTATTAATATAGTTTTAGTATCATTATCTAAGTTAAAATTTAATCCACTATTAATTTCAGATATTATAATTTTCTTTTTATCATATTTATCTATATTAGTATTTTCATTTAATAATGATAATATAAATTTTAATATTGGAAACATTTTAATTATTTCATTATTTTTAAATGAACAGGTACTACCTTTAATAATAATTCCTAAATAATTTTTTGATTCACATCCTTCGATGGGAAATGATCCTCTTAATCCACCATCTACATATAAATTATCATTATAAGATACAGGTTTAAAAAAGAAAGGAATAGCACTTGTCATCATTGTTAATAATGATAATTTTAAATCCGGATTATTAATATAATTTATATATTCTGTTTCTTTTTTTGTTGTATTATAAACCTTTACTGTTAATTTAATATTAGTTTTTTCATAAAATTGTATTAAAGTAATATTCTCAATATTATATATATTTTTAATATAAGATTCTATAAATTCACTTAATTTATTATTTGAGAATAAACCAAATTCTAATAATATACTATTAATATCAATATTATCTAAATTTAATATTGTATTAATATCACACCCCATCATTAAATTTTCTATGATTTTATAATTTTGTTTAGTCATAAGTAAAATACTAAATAATATCCCAACTGATGTTGTTATAATTTCTTTAATATCTTTTAATTGTGAATTAATAATATTATTATCAAATAGTGATTTAAATATTCCAATATAAGCAATCCCTGAAGGACCACCACCCGATAATATTAAAGTATCTATCATAATTTATAAAAAATAAATTAAATAATTTTAAATAACTATCTAAAAATAAACTATGTTTAATTATTAGATATTATAATGCTAACTGGTTTAGAGTTAGGATTAACTATTTCATTATCTTATTTAACCGGTTTTATTACTGGCACTGGCGTTTTTTTTAAATATAGAAATAATTTAATGATTAGATCAAGGAGTCAAGATAATTTAAGTTTAAATTCTGAAAATAATCATCATTTTGCAACATTTGCAAGACCGGTTTTAGAAGCTTCGGTGCCACCTTTAAAAACAGATAATAAAATAACAAAAATTATATTAGAATAAATAAAGAAAAAAATATCTAAAGTAAATTATCATAAATATGTCTCAACTAAATATGAATGAATTATATTCAAATATTAATAAAAAAACTTTAAAAAGAATGGAATTATATGATAGTATATTAGTAAAATGTCATAGTAGAATTAAATATAATAGTAATTTACAAAGAAATTATTGTTTTTATCAAATACCAGAATTTGTAATTGGTATTCCATTATATGATGTATTTGAATTAAGAAATTATGTTATGAATAGCTTAAAAACAAATGGTTTCGAAATATTATATATAGAACCAAATTGGTTATTTATTCACTGGAATGTTAAAGGTCATAAATCATTAACTAAAAATACTAATGTAAGTAAAAAACATAATAATAATAATAATTATAAATCAACTGATAATTATAAACCAAGTGGAAATTTTATATATGATGATTCATCTTTAATGAATATGCTAGATAAATTATAATATTTTAATAACTATTTTTACCTAATTTATAAATATTATCATAAATCATTAATAAGAAAAAACCTGTAAAAATATATAATAATAATTCATTAAATTGTTCATCTTTACTTGATGATTTATTCAAATTTAATTTATTTCTTTTATATTCTATAAATTCTAAATATTCAGGATCATCCTCAAATGATTTTTTATATTCCATTGTAACATCAGGTGTTACAATATTATCATTTAATTTTAAATCAACTTTTCTCTTTGTATTTTGATATTGTATTTCATTATCAGTATATGGACTAACTGACATACCTTTTAATTTTTTTATAGTATTATCATTATCATTATCATATAATAATTCTGTATCCATCTCTTTAACAGTTAAAGGTTTATCATAATGTACTTTTTGTTTTCTTTTTGGTTTTTTAATAACCATGTCCGGCCAAACTTCAGATAATAATGCCCCATACATTTATTATTAATTAACATTATTTTTATAAAAAAATATACTTAATTTATTATAAACATGGAGAAATATATTGATGATTTTAAAAAAAGTCTTTCTTGTATTAATGATAATAAATATATTATCGGTTTAACTATGATAATGTTAAATATTGGAGCGCGGTTTATTATTGACGAATTAGATGATGATTTAAGATCTTTAGTAACAAATGCTTATATCCGTAGAGTTGTAATATTTTGTTCATTTTTTATGGCTACTAAAGATTTATTTACAGCTATTGTATTAACAATAATATTTGTTATCTTAATCAATGAAGTATTCGCTAAAGAATTAGATGAACTTGATGATGATAAAGAAGAAACAAAATGTGGATCATTTAATAAAAAAGAATTAGATAAAGCAATTAATACATTAAAAACTGTTCAAATGAATATGTAAATTTAATTAATTTCATATTGTGAATATGTAAATTAAAATGATACATACTTTTTAGTCTTTTCATCATATAATGTTAACCATAAATTATTATAACAATCTTTTATACTTAATTTTGTAATAGTTTCATCATCTTTATAATTTTTATTGTGATACCTTTCTAAATTATATCCAGGTATCTTCGCATTCATATGATGAATATGATGATACTCTATGCCCATCGTAAAATATTTTAAATATCTTGGAACTAAGATAAAACTACTACCCTTTAATCCACTATCCTTTTTATTCCATTTTTCATCCGTTACTATATATCCCGGATTATAAGTATGCTGACAATGAAATAACATAAAACCTAAAGAAACACCTATCATAAAAGCACATGAAAAATGATATAATATATTTAAATAATCTAAATAACAATAAACAATATAATCTCCAATTAAATTTATAATTATATTATTTAATCTTAATATTTTAGATTCCTTATATTTATATATATAATCATCATAAATAATTTCATAAATAATTTCATAAATCATCTCTATCTTATTCAGTAATGTAAATTTTATTAAAGGGATAATTGTAAAAAATATTAATGGATCTCTTATAATACGATATAAATATTTATATATAATAGATAACGATTCATATTCTTGTTTAGTATATAAAATTGTTTCATTAAAATTATGATTATATTTATTATTTTTATTACCATTTGTTAAATGATGATTATGATGAAGAAAATTCCAATTATATGGAGTACAAACAATAAAACTAAATATATTTCCTAAAATATAATTCATTTTTGCATCTGGAGTATAAGAATTATGACCACAATCGTGAAAAATAATAAAATTTCTCATATTCATCAATCCTAATATCGGGACTGTTACTAAACTTAAAATATTATCTTTAAAATAACATGTATTATATAAACATATTCCATATAAACAAATATGTTTACCCAATTCAAAAAAACTTTGTCTATAAGTTGCTAAATAATCAATCATTTATAATATTATATTTAATTATTCTTTAATTATAAATTTAAAGTTATACCTCTATCTGTACCAGAACTTTTCCTATCAGTATCACCACTCATTAATGAAATACTATCTAAATCTGGTATTTTATCCGGTTGTAAATTCATTTTATTAATTAAGTCATCTATCCCATCCGGCGCAGACATATCACTCCTTGCTGGACTTGTCGCTCTAGGTCTCCCCTGCTGTTGTGGGGGAGAACTATTACTTTGTCCACCCATACCGCCCATACCGCCCATACCGCCCATACCACCCATACCCATACCACCCATACCCATCATCATCGAAATAGGATTCATAGGTGGTGGCATCGATGATCCAGTAGCACCACCACCCTTATTAATTGATCCAACAGCTGCCTCCGCAAATTGTTTCATTAATTCCGGATTTTGTTGTAAAATATCATCCATCCCAGGTATAGATGACTTAAACATAGTATTACTTAAGTGAAACATAAATGCGGATCCACCCAATGTAAATAATAACCTTAATTCTGGAGCCATATCACCTGTACCGCCATATTTATCATTTAATTCCTCAAATATTTCATCATAATCATTTAAATTTTCATTTACTGATTCACCCCAACCATCTAATTTTACATTAAAAGGATCAAATCTCCCATTTAAAAACTCTAAACCAGTAACACATGCCATCAACATTTTTCTCTGAAATTTTATAGAATTATCTATTTCCCTTTGCTTTTTTAATTTAATATATTCATTCCTCATATCTTCTAAATGAGAATTCATATTATAATTCATAGTAGTCCTTATACCCTGCGATTCTAATTTTTTAAATTTGTAAAGTAAATCTATTTTTTCATTTTTTATATCCTGTGGACTTAATCTATGTATAGGTTTCATTTCATCTGTAGTTTCATCTTTTGATTTATTTATTAACATATCATCCATTTCGGTAGAATTACTATTTTCTGTCTTTTCATCTACAGTCGGTTTAAAAAAACTAAATTCTGTAGATTTTTTAGGTTCAGGTGTATTTGCATTACTATTAGAATTACTATTTATTGTTCCTTTTGTTAAAAATTCTATTCCAGCAGGAGTTGATACAGATAATTTTGGAGATTCATTCTTTATTTGGGGAGAATTAAAATAATCTTCATTTGATATTACTTCTATATTATTATTAGTATTTCCACCACTCATTGTTATATTTTTTAAACCATCATCAAAATTTAAATTTAAGTCTGACATCTTTTAAATCCAATATAGAAAGATTTGTTTAAATATATACGCACTTAAATAGTAAATTCTTGTTTTAATTCACTCACAGTTCGTTCTGGGACCTCGCGATGGGCCTTCTCCAGCTCCATAAAGTATTTTAAAGTCTGCTTGGCTCCATCTCCATCTCTATATCGCAAGGGCAATTTAGATATCATTAATGATATTATTTCCTTTAAATGATAATCAATTTTCACTGAAGTATCATTATTCCCACTATTTCCAGGCTTATTTTGAGTTGCTGCTACCGGACCTTTCCCTGCACCGGGTGGTGCTGGTGCTGGTGCTGGTGCTTGCACTTGCGCTTTTGCGGCTGCTGCTGCTTGGGCGTCTATTTTTTTCATTAGTCCATCAAATTTAGCGTCATTTATTCTCTTATAGTCTTCTAAGTCTTTACTTGTAATATCCAACACTTCTTTATTTCCCCTTTGTATCGCATCAGTGAATTCTTGTATCATCATATCAAACTGCTCTTGCGTCACATTCACTTGCCCGGTACCTATTCGTTGTTGGAGTTGTTCTATTGCTGTGGATAAATGATCGGTGAGATGAATGACACGACTGATGTCTTGATCTTGATATGATAGGCGATCTTGCACTGCCTGAGTCAATGTGACCAAATCATCCTTCAGCGTGGACCACGAACCCGTCATGTCGGCCCCAATTGTCTTCAATTCACCTATTACGAATGCTTCTAATTCTTTTAATGTCTTTTCTACGGCAGTGACGCGCGTCGT